>ERZ780207.55-NODE-55-length-144511-cov-7.406331_pt1 | contig 144511 bp, 109 predicted proteins | sample MGYA00510977_ERZ780207 | MGnify/ENA primary metagenome ERZ780207 (study PRJEB29588, sample SAMEA2151383) | human gut metagenome | biome: human gut; feature: human-associated habitat; material: faeces | place: Denmark | collected 2008/2010 ...
TTACGCGCAGCTCGCGGCCCGCCTGTATGGCGTATGTCTTCACAACGCCCGGATATGAGAGGGCTATGTCCTCCATCTCCTTCAGACGCTTGATATACGACTCGACAACCTCGCGGCGGGCACCCGGACGGGCTCCCGAGATGGCGTCGCACACCTGTATGATGGGCGCTATCATGGAGGTCATCTCCACCTCGTCGTGGTGGGCGCCGATGGCGTTGCATATATCGCTCTTCTCCTTGTACTTCTCGGCGAGCTTCATACCGATGATTGCGTGCGGCAGTTCGGGTTCGTCATCGGGCACCTTGCCTATATCGTGCAGAAGACCTGCGCGGCGTGCCGCCTTGGGGTTGAGTCCCAGCTCCGAGGCCATGATGCCTGCAAGGTTAGCGGTCTCGCGGGCGTGCTGCAGAAGGTTCTGTCCGTATGACGAGCGGTATTTCATCTTACCGATAAGGCGTATGAGTTCGGGGTGGAGTCCGTGTATTCCGAGGTCGATGGCGGTACGCTTGCCCACCTCGACGATCTCCTCCTCGATCTGTTTCTTGACCTTGGCCACGACCTCCTCGATACGTGCGGGATGGATGCGGCCGTCGGTTACGAGCTGGTGCAGGGCCAGACGTGCGATCTCGCGGCGCACGGGGTCGAAACCGCTGAGGATGATGGCCTCGGGCGTGTCGTCGACGATGATCTCGATGCCTGTCGCGGCCTCCAGAGCACGTATGTTGCGGCCCTCGCGGCCGATGATGCGGCCCTTGACCTCGTCACTGTCGATGTTGAATACCGTAACGGCATTCTCGATGGCCGTCTCGGTAGCTACACGCTGGATCGAGGTGACGATGATACGCTTGGCCTCCTTCGTGGCGGTGAGCTTGGCCTCCTCGATGGTCTCGTTGATGTAGGCTGCGGCCTCGGCCTTGGCCTCCGACTTCATGTTCTCGATGAGGATGTTCTTGGCGTCGTCGGCGCTCATGCCCGAGATCTGCTCCAGACGGGTGTTCTGCTCGCGGATGACTCCCGCAAGCTCTTCCTTGCGGGCATTGAGGCTCTGCAGCTGGTTCTGCACCTGCTCCTTGAGGCGGTCGTTATCCTTGATCTTGTTGTCGAGCTCGCGCTGCTGTGCCGCCAGATTGGCCTCCATCTGCTTGGCGCGCTGCTCGCTCTGTGCGATCTTCTGGTTGCGTTCGTTGACCTGACGGTCGTGCTCGCTCTTGAGCTGGATGAACTTCTCCTTGGCTTGGAGAATCTTCTCCTTCTTGATCATTTCGCCCTCGGCCTCGGCCTCCTTCAGGGCGGCGGCACATTGCTTGTGGATGGTATTCTTGGTGATGAATGTGGCCACAAGCACGTATATGCCGGCTCCTATGAGAGCCGATACGATGGCTGTGATGAGTATTATCAACGGTGTACCCATGATGTTTTGGAACTGTTAGTTGGTTGTTAATATTTTAAGTAGTTTTCTTTACGGCAATTAAACATTTATATGTCTACAATATGTTTTCGGCGGCGTGGACGATGTGCGGTCATGTGCCGGCCGCCGGTATAAGCAATAAAAAACCCGCATAGAGAATCCTTAACTTGTTTGACGAATCTGCCGATAAGTCAAAGTGTGGGGCTCCGAGAGTTCGCAATCTTCCAACGGTGTCCGCAGACACACCGGCCGAAACCGGTTAAGGCCTGATTTTGAAAAGCCGAGAGTTGACCCAATGTAAAAAGTGTTCAGGTTCGCAAAGCTTTAAGGAATCTATGCGGGTAGATTTTCGTATGTAAAGAACGTCTGTAAATATATCGTTTATCTGTTCTGTCGTCTGTCTGTGTCTCTATCAGCAGGTACGGTGCGGATCTCGTTTATGAAGCCTCCTCTCTGTCTCGTGTCAAGTCACTATCTCAGTTCTCTCTCTTATTCGCTTCCTGCCAGACTTTCACCTCTTACAGCCCAACTCCTTGCGGCCTCCTTCAACTCCTTGCGGCCCCTTCAACTCCTTGCGGCCCCTTCAACTCCTTGCGGCCCCTTCAACTCCTTGTGTCCCCTAAACTCCTTGCGGTTCCTTCAACTCATTGCCCCCCCCCTTCAACTCCTTGCGGCCCCCTGCTGGCCCCGGGCGGAACTATTGTTTTGCGCCTTTGCGCGGAGCGGCGGATATGCGGTTGAGGTGGCTGTCGAGCTTCTGCGACAAGTCGTCGAGAGCCTTCATGTCCTCGTCCGAGAGTTGGTTCTGACGGGCGATGGCTATGTTGTCTATGGCGAACATCAACGATGTTATGGCCAGACAATCCTGCGCCGAGACACTCTCACCATAAGCCTTCTGCAACTTGCCGACATTGGCATTGACCTGCTTCTCGGCCAGACGATATATCTCCTCTTTCTCGGGCGCGATCTTCATCTCGTAGACGCGGCCTGCCACGCGGAGCCGTATTTTCTGTTCGTTTGCCGCCATGATGCCAGTCAGCTTTGCTGCACGTTTGTGAGCAATGCGATGCACTTGTCAACCTCCCGCAATAATCGGTTGATGCGTGCACGCGATTTTGTACTGTCAGACGTATTCCCGCTGAGGCTTTCCGCCAGACGGAGCCGTTCGACCTCGGCCTTGAGTTCCCGGATCTGAGCTTCGCGCTGTCTGGCCTCGGCCCGCAAAGCATCGCGCTGCTGCAGCAACAGGGCATATTCGGCTTGGAGCTTTTCGTGCTGCTCGATGAGCCTTGCGGCCTGTGCCTGGATGTGCGTTATTATGCTTTTCGAAGCCATCCGTTACGGTCTCTACGCTGTTTTGACATTCAAAGGTAGTAAAAAAATATATTAGGAACAAATTTTCGAAGTTGTATGAGCTATTTTTGAGCCGAAATGCAACAGCCCGCCACGACCCCGACTGCGGGACGTGTGCGGGCTGCCGAAGCCGGTTATGCAGCTGCCGTTATGGATACAATTGCGTAATGTATGCTCTCTCCATGGCTACCCGTCTGTCAGCGGCGGGGGACCACCTCACCGTAGAGGTCATAATCCTCGGCGGCAGTGATGCGGGCATCGTAGAAGTGCCCGCGGCGGAGCTGGTGTGCCGCGGCGGGGATGAGGATCTCCTGATCCACTTCGGGCGAGTCGTACTGCGAGCGCGCAACATAGTAGTCGCCTTGGCGCGAGTCGACGATCACGCGCATCGTGCGGCCGACGCGTGCGAGGTTGTTTTCGAGCGATATGCCCTCCTGAAGGCGCATTATGCGGTCGACACGCCGTTGTTTCTCCTCTTCGGGCACATCGTCGCGCAGCTCGCGCGCCGAGTATGTACCCTCCTCCTCCGAGTAGGCGAAGACCCCGAGGCGGTCGAACCGTACGTCACGCACGAACTGTTCGAGCTCCTGCATGTCCTGCTCGGTCTCGGTGGGGTAGCCCACGAGCAGCGTCGTGCGGAGCGCTATGTCGGGAATACGCTCACGCAACCGCTCGATGAGGGCCAAGGCGTCGGCCTTGGTGTGGCGGCGTTTCATCGCCGTGAGCATGCGGTCGGATATGTGCTGGAAGGGTATGTCGAGGTATTTGCATATCTTGGGCTCCGAGGCCATCACGTCGATCACATCGTCGGGGAAAGCCGTGGGGTAGGCGTAGTGGAGACGTATCCACTCGATGCCGTCGATGCGGCACAAGGCCGTGAGCAGCTTCGCCAGACGGCGGCGGCCGTAGAGGTCGATGCCGTAATATGTAGTGTCTTGCGCTATGACCATTATCTCGCGCACGCCACGTGCGGCGAGCTTGCGTGCCTCCTCCAGCAGGGTCTCCATCGGTACCGAAACATGCGGGCCGCGGATCAGGGGTATGGCGCAGTATCCGCACTTCCAGTTGCACCCTTCGGATATCTTGAGGTAGGCGTAGTGACGGGGTGTGGTGAGCAGACGCTCCGTCTCAAGCTCCGTACGGTGCTGTGCGCCGAGGGCGGCGGCAATGCCGGCCCAATCCCTGACTCCGAAATATTGATCCACCTCGGGAATCTCCGTGCGCAGCTCGTCGGCGTAGCGTTCACTCAGACAGCCTATGACGAAGAGGTTGTCGATGCGCCCCGCCTGCTTGGCCGCTACGGCCGAAAGGATGGTGTCGATGCTCTCCTTCTTGGCGTCGCCGATAAAGCCGCAGGTATTGATGACGACGGTGCGGGCGTCGGTGCGGTCGCTGTCGAAGCGCACCTCATACCCTGCGGCGGCCAACTGCGCCATCAGGTGCTCGCTGTCGACGGTATTCTTCGAACAGCCAAGAGTTATGACGTTTATCTTCTTCACCTTTTTTTCGGGATTATATTATCTTTATGACATCCTCGTATAAATTATCAATACAATTTTGTCGCATGCGAAACTTCGTACCATGGTTATGCCCTGTGCGGGCATCTATGTCGACGAGAATATTGCCTGCTTTAATTTGAGACAGAAAACCTTCAAAAGAGAATTTACGTAAAAGTTTGACATCGTTATAGAAAAAGTATTCTAATCCGTCAATTCTTTTTACTTCTGCTTGAACATAAAAACAATTTAATAGTTTCGTTCCGGCTTTGTGAGCTAAATCGTCAAAGCCCCAATATGGTTGAGGATTTAATTGCCCCAACCCTGCAGTTTGTTCTATTCCGCACAACCAATCGTGGTGCTTTTGTGCTACTTTACTTGCATCAAACGATATTTGTACTCTCCGATTATCAAAATCGAGAACTACCGTAAACCCTCTTTCGCTGAAATCATTTCCACTAATTGTTTGCCTAAAACTTTTTTCGTTTAGAGGATATCTTTTACCGGCTTCTTTATGCGCCCATCCATATTGTTTCAGAAATATCTCGGGTACAAATTTTATTGCGCGAGGAGATGGCTCTGTATGAAATAATGTTGTTAAAGAAGATGTGTTCTTGCGTTGGGCTTTTAGTTCCCATTCTGCCGCATTGGGAATGGGAAGATTGTTTTCTTTTATTCCGAGCAGATCTTCCAAAGTATTGCCTACTCCTCCGGCATTTCCGGGGCGTGCGTTTGGGACCCATCCCATATCGGCTATCTTATGAAATTCCGCAATAAGAGATTCCTTAGTATATATTTTTATGCCGGTATCCATAAATTAAAACAGGGTTAAGTTAGCTTTGTGTTCTTTAATGCGAGCCTCTGCGCTATCACAATATTGTTGTGAAATTTCAGTCCCAATATAATTGCGGTTTAGGTCTATGGCTGCAATTGCTGTGGTGCCACTTCCCATGAATGGGTCGAATACTATTTGTGCATTTGTCGATCCTATTATCCTTTTAATTAGATCAACAGGAAATGGTGCAGGGTGAGAGTTGTTCATCTCTTGCGTAAATTCCCATACATCTCCAACTGCATTAGCCTTTGGAACCAACCGGAATTTTGGTTTTGCAATAAGATATATAACCTCGTATGTAGGTAAAAAATAACCGGGATTAAAATTTATACCACCTTTTCTGCGCCATATGATAATCTGCCTTACAGGAAATCCGGAAACTATATCTTGTCTGTCTTGTAACAATCCATTTTGTACACGCCATTTGTGATTGTAGAATATTGCCCCGTCATCTTTTAGTAACCTAAACATTTCCTCAAGACAGGCTCTCTGCCATGCAACATATTCTTCATGAGGCATACAGTCATCATAGTTGGAATAACCAAATCTTAGAGCGGCCTTAGCCCATTTCCCCGATCTGGTATTGTGCTTCATACCATTGCCCGTAGAGTTCTTGAGATTATATGGTGGCGAAGTGACGAATAGGTCGACGGACTTATCCGGCATTTCACGCATAATCGTAAGGCAGTCTTCACATATTATGCGATTGAGATATTTTGAAATATCCTCCATTGTAGCCTATTTATTATTGTCGTTCCTGTCGCCGAAGAGTGCGTCCACAAACTCGCGGCGGTCGAACATGCGAAGCTGGTCGATACCCTCGCCTATGCCTATGTAGCGTACCGGTATGTGGAACTGGTCGCTGATACCGATGACGACGCCTCCCTTGGCCGTGCCGTCGAGTTTGGTTATGGTGAGCGACGTCACCTTCGTCGCACGTGTGAACTCGCGCGCCTGCTCGAAGGCGTTCTGTCCCGTCGAGCCGTCGAGTACGAGCATCACCTCGTGCGGGGCGTCGGGGATGACCTTGGCCATGACGTTGCGTATCTTGGTTAGCTCGTTCATGAGTCCCACCTTGTTGTGCAAGCGTCCCGCCGTGTCGATCAACACCACGTCGGCCTTGTTCGCCACGGCCGACTTGAGCGTATCGTATGCCACGGATGCGGGATCAGAACCCATCTCCTGACGTATCATAGTGGCACCCGCGCGCTCGGCCCACACGGCCAGCTGGTCGATGGCGGCGGCGCGGAAGGTGTCGGCGGCGCCTATGTAGACCTTGCGGCCCGCCTTGACGAGCTGTGCCGCCAGCTTGCCGATGGTGGTAGTCTTGCCTGCGCCGTTCACGCCCACGACCATCATCACGTACGGCGTACCCTCCTTGACCTCGATGCCGAAATCCTCGGTCGACGTATGGGACTGTTCGAGCAGCGAGGCTATCTCGTCACGCAGTATGGCGTTTAGTTCCGATGTGTTCATGTATTTGTCGCGGGCGATGCGCTCCTCGATGCTGCGGATGATCTTGACGGTGGTCTCGACACCCACGTCGGAGGTTATGAGCACCTCCTCCAGATTGTCCAGAACCTCGACATCGACCGTCGAGCGGCCCGCTACGGCCCTCGCCAGCTTGGAGAAGAGTCCGCTCTTGGTCTTCTGCAGACCCTCGGCCAGCTCCTCGCGCTCGCGTTTCTGTTCGGCGGCCTGCTCTGCAGGCTGCGCCGCCGGGGCGTTATCCTGTTTTTTCTTGAAGAGATCGAAGAATCCCATATTGCTGATGTTTAGCTTGTGAATGATATTTTGCAAAAATACGTTTTTTCCGCAATATACGCAAGGCTGCGCGGCGCGGGGCGCATGTCGTGGAGTGGACTGTTTATACGGTGCGGCGCGCTGGCGGATGTGGGGCGACGCTGATGTGGCGGAGAGTATATGCGGCGTGCGGGCGGTGCCAAGGCGTGATATGCGGCATGCGGAGCAGGAGAGGGGGGGATGAATCGGATGGGTGCCGCTTAGCGGGTGCCGTGCAACACAAAAGGCGCCTCCCGCGGGAGACGCCTTTTGTATTAGACGCCGTGTCTAATGCAATGGTGATTAGTTGGCGAAATATGCCTTGATGTCGGCATCCTCGAGAAGGCTCTGCTCCTTGAACACGTAAGCGCCAGTCTTTTCCGACTTCACCATCTTGATACACTTGGTGTACTTCTTGTTTGTACCCGTTTTAAGGGTGGCGACGACTTTCTTTGCCATAGTTCAGAATAGATTTACTTGATTTCACGATGTACGGTTACCCTCTTCAGATACGGATTGTACTTGCGACGCTCCAGACGGTCGGGGGTGTTCTTCTTGTTCTTGGTGGTGATGTAGCGCGACATTCCTGCCACACCGCTCTCCTTCTGCTCGGTGCACTCGAGAATCACCTGCACTCTGTTACCTTTCTTTGCCATTTGTCAATGAGGTTTTAGTAGACGTTCTTGGGGGCAGCGGCCTCCTTCATAGCGGCTGCGAGACCCTTCTTGTTGATAGTTTTCATACCGGCGGCGGTTACCTTCAGGGTAAGCCAGCGGCCCTCTTCCTCCGACCAGAAGCGCTTGGTTTTCAAGTTGGGATTGAACTTGCGCTTGGTCTTGCGGTTCGAGTGAGAGACATTGTTGCCAATCACCGAGCTCTTACCTGTAATTTCGCAAACTTTCATCGTTTCGTTGTGTTTTTAATAGCTTCCCCTCGCAATAAGGGTGCGCAAAGATAAACATTTTTTACCAAAAATCAATCCCCGGCGACTCTTTTTCGCGTTGCGGAGTCGGCGGGGATGATATTTTCTTTGCCTCGGGGCCTTTTAATGGCTCGTATGGACATACCGCAGAGGTCATATATTGTCCGGCGTCGGCGAAATACGGCCGCACGGGAAGACTGCGCTCCGTGCGGCCGTGTGGGGTTATTCGGCGGCTATCTGTCGCAGCAGCAATATCAGCTCGGCGTTGTCGTCCCAACCGCACGAGGCATACTGCTCGGGTGTGAAGACTATATCGGGCGTGAAGGTCTTGGCGCGCGGGTCCTCGGGCGGCAGGAAGAGTTGCAGGCAGTTCGAGATCTGCCCCTCGATGCCCGTGCGCGGCAGCTTGAAGAGCGTCTGCTCCATGTATGTGTTGGGGGCCTGTCCCGACGGCAGCCCTACGACCTTGGCTCCCATGCGGCGGAGGAAGAAGGCGTAGTGGAAGGCCGCGCTGAAGGTGTTGCCGTCGGTGACGACATATACCTGCGCCGGGCGGTAGAGAGGTTTGCCGTCGAGTTTGCGCAGCAGTTTGGCCGATGCCGTCATCGCGTTGTCGATGAAATTCCTGCGTACCTGCTTTATCTCCACCGATGTGTCGTCGCCGCCGTCGTCCTCGTAGAATATGTAGTCTCCCATGCGCAGCGTCGTGCCGTTGCTGCGGTTGAACTCTTCGAGCGTCATGTTCACCTTCTCGAGATAGAGGGGCGATATGCGTCGGGCCGTTGTCGTGCCCATGGAGGTGGTGAGGTAGTCGTCGCCGTAGAGCATATATATCGTGGCCAAGGTTATGGGTGTCCAGCCGCCGCCGTTGTTGCGCAGGTCTATGATAAGGGTCTCGGTGCCGTCACGCTTCATATCGGTGAGCATCTCGGCAAAGCGCTCCGAAAATGCGGGCGTGCGGCGTATGGCCTCCTCGGGATCGTCGGGCATGGGCTCCGACATGAATCTGTTGTAGAAATAGGCGAGGTTGTCCTGCCAGCCGGGCATCCCGTTGCGGTGCATGTACTCGAAACACTCGCGTCCGTAGATTCCCGCTATGCGCATATACATCACCTGTTTGTCGCCGCAATCTATGGTGCGGTACTCCAGATTGCCCGCATCGAACCGCTTGTCGTGGGGCAGCGATACGAACGACGTGTCTCTCAGGAACGACTGCCATTGCGATTGCTGCATAACGGGCATCGAGAATGTGTGGTCGGCACCTTGGGCGTCGCTTACGGTGATGGTGAGGCTGTCGCGCAGCTCGGGCAGGGCGCGTGCGTATGTGGAGAGATAGGTGGCGGTATTGCACAGCTTGGCCATTGCGCTCGAACGGTTCTCGCAGCCGTAACGCGCCTCGGCGGCATCGATGATCTTGTCTGCCGGCACTCCGTCCACGGCCTTGAGCCGCATGCCGAGATATTGCCGTTGCGATTGCGGCAGCAGGTTGAATATCACGCCGTCGGGCAGGGCGCGCAGATACATCCCGACGCGCCCTTCGACATCGGGCTTCGAGGTGGCTGTGCGGATCCACGTATGGCCGTCGTGCAGCTCGGTGAGCATGTCCGACAACATCTCGATATATTGGTCTTTAGTCATCGGCTCGGCCGTGATCCGCTCCCTCATCTGCTGGGCGCGGCGCGCGAAGTAGGGGCGGCCGCCCATGGGGGTGTATGGGTCGGGGTGCGTGGCCTCGACATATTCGATGAAGAGGTCGAAGTCGGCCAGCAGCGAATCACGCTGCTCGGGCGCCTGCTGTGCGCTTGCCGTTAACGTGAACGACATGATGGCCGCAGCAATAATTGTTGTGCGTAAAGCTCTTTTCATTGTTGGTAGTGTTTAATGATTGCTTCCTTGTATTGCAAATATATGAAATTAATAATTATTATGCAATACATAATAGCATGGATAAATAAAAAAGCGACACCCCGTATTGCGAGGTGTCGCTTAAAGTCTTTGTGTATTACGTATTTATGAGGATGTGACAGCGACCTTTCCGGTAAATGAAAATGTCCGTTCGATCGATCATCTGCCTTTGAGGCCCCAATGGATGTTATTCGAGCAGGCGGCGGTAGAGTTCGATCTCGGCGGGATCGCCCATGGCCTTGCCCTCCACGTCGGATAACTTTACGCACTTGCGGGTCTGCTGTTTGTCGTTCATGCGGCATGTCGAGAGCTTCATCACGATATTGCATGGCGGGTAACCCGTGTCGTTGGTGATGTTGGTGCCGATACCGAACGAGCAGCGTATGCGCCCCTCGCACGCCTTCTGTATCTCGGCGGCGCGGGGGAAGTCGAGCGCGTCGCTGAAGATGATGGTCTTGGTCATGGGGTCGATGCCGAGTTCGCGGTAGCGGGCCACGGCCATGTCGATGAAACGCAGCGGGTCGCCCGAATCCTGACGCACGCCGTCGAAGAGCGAGGCGTGCTTCTTCGAGAAGTTCTTGAAGAAGACCTCCGAGCCGAAGCTGTCAGTAAGGGCTATGCCGAGGTAACCGTCATATACGTTGACCCAGTGCTCCATGGCCAGATAGTTTGCCTGACGCGGGCCTCCGTTGACGGCGGCAATGAACATGGGCAGCTCGTGGGGATAGGTGCCTATCATCTTCATCCCGAGCTTCATGGCCAGATAGCAGTTCGACGTGCCGGCGCAGTATCGGGCCTCGCGGCGGATATACTCCATGACGGCGCGGTGCACCTCGAACGAGAAGCGGCGGCGCGTGCCGAAGTCCGAGAAGAGCAGGTGCTCGGCATTCGAGAGGGCGATCTTCTCCTTCAGGCGTGTCATCACGCCGCTCATGTCGGCCGCGTGGGTGCTGTTGCGCAGTGTCGAGACCGTTGTGAGCACGGCGATCTCGTAGAGGGTCACCTTGTACATGAAGTCCGAGGCTTCGATGTGGAGGTGTCCGTGCTCGTCGATCCACGTAGAGATGCGTTTGGGGTCGAAGCGGAAGCCGCGCAGCCACTCGAAGTAGTTCTGCGGGATGAAGCGGCAGTTGGCTACCATGTAGTCGAACTCCTCGTCGGTGAGGGCGAGGCGGCCCAACTCGTCGAAGGCCCGACGCAGGTCATCCACAAAGTTCTGGTCGTAGACCGTATCGTCACGGTCATGGAAGACGAATGTTCCCTCGGCCTGAGGAAAGAGCTTGAAATAGGCGTACGACGTGGTGAACTTGTAGAGATCGGTGTCGAGGATTGATTGTACGTACATGTCGGTTTATGTGTGTGGGTTATTTCTGTTTGGTGTCGCGTTTGAGCTCGTCGTAGAGCATCGATATGGCGTATGCCGAGGCGCGGTTTATCACCTGTCCGCGGTCGGTGCCCGAGTCGCGCATCATGCTGACGGTACGTGTGGGTGTGGCTACGGCGAACCATACCGTGCCGACGGGTTTCTCGGCCGTGCCTCCCGTGGGACCCGCAATACCGGTGGTGGCTACGGCGTAGTCGGCACCCGAGACGCGGCGCGCACCCTCTGCCATCTGTCGGGCGACGGTCTCGCTCACGGCGCCGAAGCGCATGATGTCGTCGTAGTTTACGCCCAGCACGTCGCGCTTGGCCTCGTTGCTGTATGTGACGGCTCCGAGCAGGAAATAGGCCGAGGCGCCGGCCATGGCCGTGAAGCGCGAGGCGATGGCACCGCCCGTGCAGCTCTCCGCTGTGGCGAGGGTCAATCCGCGCTCCGTGAGGAGCTTGTGTACCAGCGCCTGCACCGAGGCATCCTCGAAGCCGACGATATATTGCGGTATGATATCGTAGAGACGGTCAAACAGATTGTCTATTGTCTTGCGTGTCGCGTCGGCATCCTCCACGTCGTATGCCGACAGTCGCAGGCGCACGACATTGGGCGAGGGCAGGTATGCGAGCTTGATACCCTTGGGCAGGGCGTTCTCCCAGTCGGCGATGCGGGCCGCGAGTATCGACTCGGCAAGTCCTGCCGTGATCATCGTGCGGTGGATGTTGGCATGGAGCGAGAAGTGGTGCTTCAGACGTGGCATCACCTCGTCCTGCATCAGGTGCTCCATCTCGAAGGGCACGCCCGGCAGCGATACCACAACGCCGCCCTCGGCCGTCTCGAACCACATGCCCGGAGCTGTGCCGTGACGGTTCGGAAGTACGGTGCAGGTGTCGGGCACGAGCGCCTGCGAGCGGTTCAGGTCGTTGAACTCGATGCCGCGGCGCGCGAGCATCGTACGTACATGCTCCGCGACAGCCTTGTCCTCGACCATGCGGGCCGAGAAGATGCGCGCGAGGGTGAATTTGGTTATGTCGTCCTTCGTGGGGCCGAGGCCTCCCGTCAGGATCACCACCTGCGACTGCGCCAGAGCGTGGCGCAGCGACTCCTCGATGCGGGCGGCATCGTCTCCGACCGAGAGCCGCTCGGCTACCGTTATGCCTGCGGCGTTGAGCTGCTTGGCTATGCTTACCGAATTGGTGTCGACGATCTGTCCTATGAGGATCTCGTCACCTATGGTGATTATGGTTGCCTTTATCATTGTATTCTTCTGTTTTTGTGTTCGCTGTTAAGCCTTATTGCGGATATCCTCCCGTTCCTCGCTGTCCATGTTGGCGTCGCCCGGATTGTCGTTGCGGGCGGTATCATTATTTTCTGCCGCCTTATTTTCAGCCGCCGTTGCGGACTTTGCGGTCTCCTCTGCCTCTGCCTCTGCCTCTGCCTCTGCCGCCTGCTGTGCCAGATGTGCCAGATGGTGTGCCTGCTGCTGTCGGCGCCGTTCCTCTCCTTCGGCCTCGGCACGGTCCCAGCGTATGCGTTCGGCAAGTTCGGCCTGCATCTTCCGAAGGGCGCTGCCGCCGCCGTAGATATACTCCGAACATATCTGTACGAGTATCGCTCCCGCACCGATCATGGCCTCCACGTCGTCGGCATCGGCAATGCCGCCGCAGGCGATAACGGGACAGGCCCCTTTGGTGCGGTGGGAGATGTGTGAGACGATGTGCAGGACGCGTGCCTTGAGCGGCGCACCGCACATTATGCCGGGCGTGCGGCCCAGAGAGTGTATCTCGCGCGTGGAGTTCTCAAGTCCGTACCGGCCCGTGGTGCCGCCGCACGCCACAAGTCCGTCGAGCGGCATGGTGAGCATGATGTCGGTGAGCTGGTCGATCTGCTCGTCGCTCAGGTCGGGCGATATCTTGAGCAGGACGGGACGGTATTGGTTCTGCCCGCGGCGGAACTCGAACAGCGGTTCGAGGATGGCTTCGACCTGCTCCTTGGTGCGCGGGATGAAGGGCTCGGGCGCCGAGTTGTCGCATACGTTGACGGTGAAGTAGTCGGCGTACTGGTAGAGCGAGCGGAACGAACGCAGGAAATCGGCCGGAGCGTCACGTTCGTCGGTGACGTGGTTTTTGGCTATGTTGCAGCCGATGACGGTGCGGCAGCGCGTGCGCTTGATGTTGGCTATGACGCGTTCTACGCCGGCACTCTCGATGACGGAGTTGTATATGAGAGCGTGGTCTCCCTCGAGACGGTACAGACGCCGCGTGGCGGAGCCGCTCTGCGGGCGCGGCGTTATCGACCCCACCTCGACGAACCCGAAGCCCGAAGCGCTCAGGGCGTCGATCATGTTGCCGTTTGTGTCGAAGCCTGCGGCTATGCCCACCGGAGATGAGAATTTCATTCCGAAGGCTTCGCACTCGAGTTCGGGCATGGGCGGAGCGTAGAGCTTGCGCAGCAGGAACGTGCCGAGAGGTGTGGCGGCGGCCGCACGCATGAACAGACGCTTGCGCCGTAGCGAAAGGTCTGATCCGGCGAAGAATCGGAACGGTTGTAATAATGAATCAATCATATCGTTTGGCCCCGCGCATCGCCGTCGGAGGCTTTTGTCGGGCGCCGTATTTTTTACAAATATAATATAAAAACGCCATACTTGGAGTCTTCCTGTCTGAAGCCGTCATCGTCGGCACGATGCCGTGAGCGCGATCGGTCGGTAATGCAGCCGCTATTATTGGGTCGGCGGCAGTGGCAGGCAAACTCCGACAGCCTAAAAATACTCCTGACGCAGGTGGTAGTTGTTGCGCATCGACTCGAAGGTTTCGGGCGAGGCCTTGAGACTGCGGGTCTGTTGCGCAATGTCGAAATATCGTCCGATGCTTTGGCACATCTGCTCCCACGCTATGGGGCGACGCTCGACGGGTGTGGCCTGCGGCGGATACCACCCTTCGAGTGGCAGTACGAAATGTCGGGCTGCGGCCCGCACGACGGCGGCCGTGGCGTTGGCCTTGCCCTGTGCCGAGTAGCCCGCAATGTGGGGCGTTGCGATGAAGGCCTTGTCGAGAAGGCGGCGGTCGATGCGGGGCTCGTTCTCCCAGACGTCGATCACCATACGCTGCGGCGCCTCGACGAGGGCGGCCGTGTCGGCTACCTCGCCGCGTGCGGCATTCATGAATGTGGCGTCGGGACGCATGAGGCTGAGAAGACGGCTGTCGGCCAAATGGCGTGTGGTGTCATCGAGCGGCGTGTGCAGGGTGAGGATGTCGGCCTCGGCGGCCACCTCTTCTATCGGCAGGAAATCGCCACCTTCGCGCTGCTGCCGCGGCGGGTCGCACCGCAGAATGCGGAATCCCCACATGCGTCCGTACTCTTCGACAAGGCTTCCGACATGACCCACGCCGACGATGCCGAGAGTCTTCTGCTGCGGCTGCCACCCCTCGTCGGCGGCGAGGGCCGCAAGTGCCGCTCCGACCCATTGCAGCACGCCTGCGGCGTTGCACCCCTGTGCCGTTACGACCTCTATGCCGTGCGCGGCGCAATAGTCGAGGTCGATATGGTCGAATCCTATTGTGGCGGTCGCTATGAGCCGTACGCGCGAGCCCTCCAGAAGGCGTCGGTCGCAGCGCGTGCGCGTGCGGATGATGAGCATGTCGGCATCGATGGCATCTTCATGCGAGATCTCGGCGGCGGGACGGTATACGACCGTGGCGTATGGCTCCAGAACTCCCGATATGTAGGGTATGGCGTTGTCGATTACGATTTTCATGTGGCGAATCGTTACTTTTGTGTAAATTGAATTGCAAATATACGCAAAAAACGATTTTTTTGTATCTTTGCCCCAATTGATTAAGGTTATGGCCGAGTTGGATAATACGCTGAATCAGATGGATCCCGATGCTGGTGACTACTTCGGCGTGCCGAGCAGTCCCGAGCAGTCGCAGCTGGTGCTGGTATCGGTTCCGTGGGATGCCACGGCTCCGGCCGGGGCCGTCGCGTCGTATGCCCCCGATGCCATAATCGAAGTGTCGGCGCGCATGGATCCATACGATCCTATCTCGCCCGACGAGTGGAAGAAGGGCTTTGCCACTGACGATGTGGATTATACGTTGCAGGATCGGTCTCAGCTTCTGCGTTCGGATGTCGAAAAACTGCGTTCGTATGCCGCCTCGGGCGGAAGCATCATGGGACAGTTGGCCGACGACTACTACGCGCGCCGTCAGCGGCGTGTCGATGACGGTTGCCGCGACATGGTCGCCTCGGTGCGTGCCGTCTCTGCGGGGTGGCTGCGGCAGGGCAAGGTCGTGGGTCTTGTGGGCGGTGACCACTCCACACCGCAGGGGCTGATCGAGGCGCTGGCCGCGCGCGAGCCCGGGATCGGTATCCTCCACATGGATGCCCGCTGTCGTCTGAAGGCCCGCTGCGAGGGATTCGAATATTCGTGCGAGTCGCTCATGTACAACGTGTTGAAGAACGTAGAGGGTATCGGTCGCGTGGTGCAGGTGTCGCAGCGCGACTTCTCCGCAACGGAACATCGCGTGGCGCGCGAGTCGGAGCGTATAGCACTGTATGATACCGACCGCTTGGCTTCGATGCGTTTCGACGGGGCGTCGTGGCGCGAGGTGTGCGATGCGATCGTGTCCGAGCTGCCTTCGACGGTATATGTCGATTTCGATATCTCGGCCCTCTCGATCGAGAACTGCCCCCATTCGCCCTATGCCGCACCCGGAGGCCTGCGTTTCGACGAGGCGCTCTATATGATCAACCGCGTTGTTGAGTCGGGACGCCGTATCGCCGGATTCGATGTGGCGGGTGTGGTGCCAAAAGTCGAGGATTATGTCGATGCGGCAGTTGCGGCGCGAATGTTGTACCGTCTGTGCGGTATGGCTTTGCGCTCACAGAAGTGTAAGAGTTGAAGATGAAAGGATATCTATATACGGTCGTTGCGGCCGTAGGTTTGTCGGCCTTGTCGGCCATGGTGTCGTGCAGCCGCGAGAGCGGTCTGACGCTGAACGACCAGACCGATTCGTTGTCTTATGTGGTGGGTATGAACATCGCATACAACATCATGAAGATGGACTCGACGCTGCGTCCCGAGGTCGTGTGCGCCGCCATCGACGACGCCCTCTCGGGCCGTGAGATGCTCTCGGCCGAGGATGCCAAGACATACTTCCTTGCCTATATGAACTACGGGGCCTATGAACGTACGCGCGCCTATGAGGAGCAGTACCTGTCGGATCTCGAGAAGTCGGACCGCGACATCGTACGCACGCGCAGCGGCCTTACGTACAAGGTTGAGGAGCTGGGCGACATGAACCGTGCCGTGACGAGCAACCGCGATACGGTTGCCATACGTTACACCATCGAGTCGATCGACGGCGGGCAGATATACTCCTCATACGAGCGGGGCGATACGCTCCGTGCGGCTGTCAACCGACTGATTGACGGCTTGGGCGAGGGCGTGCAGCTCGTGGGTGAGGGCGGCAAACTCACCATGTGGATGCCTTCGGCGTTGGGTTACGGCGCCATGGGCAACGAGGAGCTGGGTGTGAAGCCCAACCAGATGTTGCGTTACGAAGTGGAGGTGGTCGAGGTCAAACGCCGCCGATAGCGGTGTGCGTGCGGCCGGTGACGGCCTTACATGTGGCGGCCTGTATTAATGGCCGGTGTCCGCATGATTTATTATAATATGTACGGAAAGTTGTAAAACGATAAATTTTTAACGTAAAGATGAAAAAATTGATGATTGCAGCCGTCATGCTTGCAAGCGCGGCGGTGATGGTCTCGTGCGGCGGAAAATCGTCGTCGACGATCTCTAAGGGTAGCAAATCGGAGATGGATACGTTGTCGTATGCCATCGGTATGAATATCGGTCAGGGTATCGCCGGAGATATTCCCGAGATGAAGTTTGACATCGACCTGATGGCTTCGAGCGCCGAGAAGGCCCTGCTGAAGAAGGGTATGAAGAGCGAGGATGCCACGGCCGTGCTGGAGGACTTCTTCGGTAATAAGCGTCCTGCCCGCTTGCAGAAACTCGACGAGGAGGCTCGCAAGCGCATGCAGGATTCGACGGCTGCGCCGCTCGATCCCAAGGAGGTGGATATCTTCGAGAACGATGCCGAGCGTAAGGAGGTGTCGGAGGCTTACGGTGCCGACATGGGTTCGCGTCTGCGCGGCTCGCGTCTGCCGATCAAGACCTATTGGTTCGTTCAGGGCTTCAAGGACGCATATACCGGTGCCGAGCCCGTCATCAGCCCCAATGTTGCGGCCATGCACATGCAGACCTACTTCATGGTAAAGCGTCCGGCCGAGAACAAGAAGGCTTCGGAGGAGTGGCTCGCTTCGATCGAGAAGCAGAGCGGCGTACAGAAGACCGAGAGCGGCCTGCTCTACCGTATTGACCGCGAGGGAGACTCTGCCATCAAGCCCAAGGCTACGGACAAGGTCGAGGTGAACTACGAGGGTAAGTTTATGGACGGTCAGGTGTTCGATTCGTCATACGAGCGCGGCGCGTCGACCGAGTTCCCGCTCAACGGTGTGATCAAGGGCTGGACCGAGGGTCTGCAGCTTATCGGCAAGGGCGGTCAGATTACGCTCTGGATACCGTCGGATCTGGCTTACGGCACCTACGGTTCGAGCATGATCGGCCCGAACGAGGCTCTCGAGTTCAAGGTTGAGCTTCTGGATGTGAAGGTGGGCAATGAGCCCGCAAAGACGGAGGCTCCCGCAGCCGAGGCCGAGAAACCGGCCGAGGAGCAGAGCAAGTAACAAACGGATTCAGAACAGGTAGTGCGACGGACGGAAAAGTCCGTAAGCACGGAGTATAAATGTAAGGCGGCCGTCCCGATGGGGCGGCCGCCTTTGTGTTATGAAGCCAAAAGATCGTAGGGCGATATAACGGCGATAATAATTATAAAAACAGAGGATGTTTTTCTCATATTGTTTGCCGGCTTTGCCGTAAAGGTCAGATGTCTCGTCCAGCATCGCCATTATGCGTTCAGATGGATTTTTCATCCATATACATTAGAAGCCGCATAAATTCAAGATTGGCTTCTTTGATATATTTGCAGAGAATACGTTGGGACGAATATATTCTTACGAATATTTCGAACAGTTCATGAAAGTCTTTTTTCGATACTTATTAGTTTAAGTATTAATTTGTAATGTTCTGGTTTTTTACCTATTTTTACTTCGGATTAGTGGAACAATAGGAAATTTGTCTGTTAATCCGGCAATCGGGCGGGAATAGAAGTGCAGGAGTTGTCAGAAGATAACAACCGTGATCGTACAAAACGGGCATATTAAAATCCTGTCGGGTTGCTGTCAGGTGGCTGCAGGATTTTATTGTGCTGCGATGTGATGGAGTGAGAATGAGTGAATTATAGCTGTCCCCTATATTGTTTACGTTATGACAAAGACTCGAAAAGCTTTAATATACATAGGGATATTTGTCATCTCTCTATGTATATTCTTTTTAGGATTCCTAATGAGGTATTATAAATTAGAACTGTTCTCTCTGTATGGTCTCCCATTGTCATTCCTTGTAATGAGCGTCCTTTATTTTATTTTGACAGTATTTTTATTGAGAAAATACAGGGGACGCCTGTCAAGTATTGGCATTGTATTGGCGATAATATTGGCATTCATAGATATCCCGTTGCGTATAATGGATTTCAATGGTACTTTAGTATCTTTCCCGGAATTTTTAGCCCGATTGTTGGCTGTCGGTTTGGGATGCTTATTTGTGTCATTACAAAAGTTGTCTGCCAAAATTATTTTAATGGTTATAGCTGGGGGATTATATGTTTGGTTTGCTTATGACGGATATGTAAAATACGGGAACTATCTTGATTTCGGTACTTTTTCAGGCAAAACCGAGCAAATCGTGAATAATCCGCTAATCCTTCAGGATAAACAGGGGGAAGATGTGCCATTGAATAAATTTAAGGGCAAATACGTCGTTCTGGATTTCTGGTCGGGTGAATGTAGTGTGTGTATACGGACTTTCCCCAAAGTGCAGGAGGTGTACGACAGATATAAATCCGAATCAGGGGTTGAGATATATTCGGTATTTTGTTGTGATGACAAAGACGGAGAGACCTGTGAAACAGGTCAGGATATTCTGAATAAAAGAAATTGTTCTTTCCCTATTCTTGCAATAGACAAGGACAATCCAATCTTAAAAGAAATTGGAGTTACGTGCTTTCCTACTGTAATTATATTTGATCCCGACGGAAAGTTAATATTCAGGGGAAATATCGAATATGCAGAGAAATATCTGAAGGGGATGTTTGACAGTAATTAGAGATGATCTTTTCTTAACGGAAGAATTTTCTAATGTATTGGATACTGTTATCATAGTTTGCTTTTCGAGATAATGTTCCCATGTCTCAATAGTTATGAGGAAAACCAAGCAATGGTAATTGTGAAACAGCGCAGCCGGAAATTTAAATTTCCGGCTGCTATCTTTTGTCGTCGATCCTTATCCGTATGGATTGATAAGGGCTGTTAATGTTGGGGCGTGTTGACAGCGCCGCGCTCGTCGCATATCAGAAGCGACGAATCGCCGTAGGAGAGGAATCGGAATCCGTTGTCGAGGGCGTAGCGGTATATCCGCCGCCAGTCGTCACCAACGTATGCCGATATGAGCAGCAGCAGTGTCGACTTGGGCTGGTGGAAGTTGGTTATGATACGCCGTACGATGCGGAACCGGAAATCGAGGGGCGTTATCATGATCTGTGTCGAGGCCTTCAGGCGGTCCATGCCGTGTTGCCGCATATACTTTATAATATCCTCAAGGGCATCGCGTCCCGTATAGCTGTCGGGTATGTCGTATGGCTCCCACTGTCCCACGACTCTATCCACGTCGGGAGAGCCGCCGCTATGTATGCGCCACCCGAGCGCGGGAAGCGATTCGAGCGTGCGCACCGATGTGGTGCCTACGGCCGTGATGTCGTCGCAGCGGTCAAGCAGGTGTTGCAGCGTGTCGAGACGTACCTCGAAGTGTTCGGTGTGCATCGGATGCTGCGCCGCATCTTCGCTCTTGACCGGGAGGAATGTCCCCGCACCGACGTGGAGCGTCACGGCCTCGAATTCGAACCCCTCGCCGCGCATGCGCTCGATGAGCTCCTCGGTAAAGTGGAGCCCTGCCGTGGGGGCGGCGACCGAACCCTCGAATTTGGAATATACGGTCTGGTAACGCGTCAGGTCGATCTCCTCGCTCTCGCGGTTGAGGTAGGGCGGGATGGGTATGCGTCCGAGGTGTTCGAGCAGCTGGCCGAAGGTCATGTCGGCATCCCACGCGAAGCGTACGATATGCTCGCGCGTGCCACGCTCGGCGATACGGGCCGTGAGACGGCATGCGCGCCCCTCATATTCGAATGGTATCTCCACATCGCCATCCTTCCACTTCTTCAGATTGCCTACGATGCAGCTCCAGCTGCAGGTGCCGCGCGCGGCAAAGGCCCGCTCGTAGTCGGCCGGATCGTGCGGCTCGAGGCAGAAGACCTCGATGCGTGCGCCCGATGCCTTGTGCATGATGATGCGTGCGCGTATGACCTTCGTGTTGTTGAATACGATGAGTGTAGATGCAGGCAGCTGCTCGTCTATATGGCGGAAACGGCTCTCGCTGATGGCGCCGTTGCGGTAGATGAGCAGTTTCGAGTCGCTGCGGTCCGGAAGCGGGAACTTGGCTATGCGCTCCTCCGGCAGCGGATAATCGAAATCGTTTATGTCGATGTGACGTTCCATTGTGGATGTTTTGGCGGCAAAGTTACAAAATCGCGGCTGATATTAGGTCGGGCCGCCAACAAAACCGCAGGAAAGAATCTTTTATTCTCCCCTGCGGTTTTCTATGATCTTTTATAATTTACTTTGTCTTCCCGTACTTTCGCGTACTTTCTGTGTCTTCCAGTCTCGTCTCTCGGCCTGATATGTATTTAGGCCCCCTGTCGGGAATTTAGGCGGCGCCGGCTTACCGTGGTGTCAGACGGCGGAAAGCATCAGTCGTTGGCCTTGTACCGCGAGGGCGATATGCCGACCCTCTGCTTGAAGTATTTGCTGAAGAAGGATTGAGAGACGAAATTTAGCCGGTCGGCTACCTCCTGTATGCTGAGTCCCGTCTGTCGGAGCAGATCCTTGGCGCGGTGTATCACTACGTCGTCGATGATCTTCGAGGCATTCTTGCCCGTCTTCTTCTTGCATATAAGCGACAGATACTTGGGGCTTATCCCCAGTTTCGAGGCGTAGAACTCGACGCTGCGCTCACGTTCGCACTCGGCGCTCAGTATGCGGACGAACTCCACCATCAGCGCGTCGGTGCGCGACTGGCTGTCGGGTTCGGGCCGCGACGGCAGCTTGAGGTTGAGCATGGCCATGAGCGTGTAGAAGAATGCCGAGAAGAGCGATGTGACGATACGCGTGTTGTAAGGGTTGGGCTCCGCGTAGCGTACGGCATCGGCCAACAGCTCCCCTACGCGGTGCAGGTGCGACGCCTCCTCGTCGGTGAGCGATATGCACGGCATGGTCGAGAAGATCATGTAGATCGACAGGAAATCGGCTGCGGGGATGTTGATCGAGTCAAGGAAATTGCGCGAGTAGGTCATCAAGTATCCGCGGCATGCCTTGCTGCACTTGAATGCCGTGACGACGGAATCCTCACGCAGCAGCACCAGCGAATTGGTGCGGAGCTCATGGCTGCGGCCGTTGATGGTGATGCGTGCCTTGCCGTTGCATATTATTCCGATCGTGATGCCGTCTATGATGCGGGGTGTGTCGTCCAGACTCTGGAATCTGATCAGCGGCGACATGACAAGATTGTCGGATTTGAGGCTCGCGTCTGCAAAAATCTGCTTTAGTTTTGAAATTGAAATCCTGTGAACATCCTCACCATAGGTCTTTCTCTCCATAATATTTTAGGTTAATAATTTCAATCCGTATCATGATCCTGCGGGCACACAACGTTCAATTCGCCGTGCAGGCATACCACCCGCATCGGGAACTCCCCGCCGCGTTGTCCGTCGACATCCGTATCCTCGTCGATGCATGTTGCCAGAACCAGTGTGCTTGTTCTCAGGAACCGTATAGCGGGGGTTTTGATCCCCAGAATGTAGAGCACCATGTCAAATATCGACAGAATCAGATTGCGCCTGCGAAGGAACAGACAGTCGAAAACTCCGTCGCGGAGGCTCGACTTGCTGGCCAGCGGCACCCTTCCTGCCGTCTCCCCGTTGAAAACGAGACCCATGAGCGTCTGGTAATAGAACGTTTCATTGTCGGTAGTTATTGTGAGGGGGATGCTGTGAAGGTTCCTTAAATCGCGCATGGCCGCCACGACATAGGCCAAACGGCCGATGCGGTGCTTCAGATGCTCGGACGTATGCTGCGATGTCGTGGTGAAGAGCCCGAAACTGAATATGTTTACGAAATATATATCCTTGTCGGGGTGTTTGTCGCGGCCGCGCCCTATCTGTTCGACCTTTCCGCAGTCGATCTGCTCGACGGCGCCTTCGGCAATCTGTTGCGCCGCCTTGAGTATGTTGCGCGACATGCCGAGCGCGCCGGCGAAGTCGTTGGCCGTACCTGCGGGTATGACGCCCAGCGTGAGCGACAGACCCTTTCGTTTCATGGCATTGACCACATAGTTGAGGGTGCCGTCCCCGCCTGCCACCACGGCCAGATCGACCGTCTCGTAGCCGTCGAAGGGGTTCTCGCCGAAGGCTATGAGGCGCGGCCGCATGTCATACCCCGCATTGCGGAATATGGCCACGATGTGATCGACATTGCGTCCGATCTTGCCGCGTCCGGCCTGTGTGTTGTATATCAGTATGGCACTCTTCATAATAACAAGCATTAGCTGCCCGCGCCGGGATAGGTGCGGGCGGCTCCTGTCGGCGGTTATATGGCGTGGAATCCTTCTTTGCGTTTGAGCGTCGAGGCCAGAGCCTCCGAGTAGTACACCTCGAAGGCGCCGTCGGCACCCGAGGTTATGAAGTAGACGAGTATTCCCTGTTTTTCGAGTATGCGCGCCTTCTCTATGGCCTTATCCTTGCCCAGAGCCATGAACATGGTGCCGAAGGCGTCGGCTTCGGCGCACGTGGGAGCCACGACCGTAGCCGAGAGCAGGTCGCTCACGGCGCTCCGGCCTGTGCGGGGGTCAATCGTATGGGCCACCTTGCGGCCCTCGTCGTCGATGTAGTAGCGGCGGTAGTTTCCCGATGTGGCGAAGGCGCAGTCGCTCAGCGATATGACCTGCTGCACGTATGCCCCGGGCGACTGGTTGCCGTCGAAGGGGGTCTCGACACCCACGCGCCACGGGCCGCCCTTGGCCCTCTGGCCGCGGCAGCGGACTTCGCCGCCGATGTCAACGATGTAGTTCTCGATGCCCATCTGCTCGAGGGCGTCGGCCGCCATGTCGACAACATATCCCTTGGCGATGGAGTTGAAGTCGAGCTGCACGCGCGGGTCGGACTTTATCAGACGCCCGTTCTCGACGCGCACCTTGTCAAAGCCGACAAACTCCATGATGGAGTCTATATTGGGGTTCTTGGTGCGGTCCTTGGCCGCAAAGCCGTATGCCTCGACCAGCGGTTTTACGGTCACGTCGTAGGCCCCGTCGCTCACCTTGTGGACGCGGCCTGCGAGTTCGAGGTTGAATGCTATGTGGCGGTCGATGGAGTCGGTCTGGTTGCGGTTTACGCGGTTCAGGAGCGACGCCTCGTCGAATATCGACATCGAGCTCTTGGCCTCGGCGTCGATACGCATCATCAGGTCGTATATCTCCGAAGCCGGACGGTCGGTTTGGGCCGTCACGTGGAGGAATGTGCCGAGCATCTCACCGTCGACGTCGACATATACGGGTTGCGCATGACGGCATGCCACGGCCGCCGCAGCGGCGAGCGCGAGAATAAAAATCCGTATGGCGCAGAATATGTTTTTAGTGTTCATGCCGATAGCCGTTGTGTCTCTTTACGGGGTTCCGTCGCCGGTGCGATCTACGCGGTGGCGTTTACGAGAATTACAGCGCAAATATACACAAATTTACATAAACCCCGCCGCTCAGTGCGCAAATAGGATTTTTTTGACGGTAAAAAACACATTTTGGCAATAAAATATTTGCTTGAAAATATTTGCCTCTTAATTAAATTCAAAGTATTTTTGTCGCACGCTCTGGCGTTATTCACGGTAAGGGGAATGCGTCGTAGAGCGCAACCTCGGGTCGCGGCCGCTCTGGAAATCGCGGCGCTGCCCTCAAAATTAAAATTTTATGGCTTATTTAACTGCAGAGAAAAAGCAGGAGCTTTTCGGCAAGTACGGCAAGTCTAACACCGATACGGGTTCTCCAGAGAGCCAGATCGCGTTGTTTTCGTACCGTATCAGCCACCTTACTGAGCACCTCAAGAACAACAAGCACGACTTCGGTACGCAGCGCGCGCTGCTGCGTCTGGTCGGAAAGCGCCGTCAGTTGCTTGAGTACCTTAAGGAGGTGGACATCGAGCGTTATCGTTCGATCATCAAGACTCTCAACCTCCGTAAGTAATTCTCTTCGAGGTGAACGAATGAAGGTAACCGCTGCGTTACCTTCATTTTGTATGACATTTTTATTTGACGATTGAAAATATAGTATGGAAGAAAAGAAGTTGTACAATGCTGTACAAAAGACGATCACGCTGGCGGACGGCCGCCAGATCATGATCGAGACCGGAAAACTGGCCAAGCAGGCCGACGGCTCGGTGGTCGTGAAGATGGGCGACACGATGCTGCTCGGTACGGTCGTGGCCGCCAAGGATGCCAAGGAGGGAACCGATTTCATGCCCCTTCAGGTGGAGTATAAGGAGAAGTTCGCCTCATGCGGCCGTTTCCCCGGCGGTTTCATGAAACGTGAGGGTAAGGCCAGCGACGCCGAAGTGCTCGTGGCGCGTCTTATAGACCGTGCGCTGCGTCCGCTCTTTCCGGCAGATTACCATGCCGAGGTGTTCGTTACGGTGAACCTGATCTCGGCAGACAAGGATATTCAGCCCGACGCTCTGGCCGGACTGGCCGCCTCGGCCGCGCTGGCCGTATCGGACATACCGTTCGGCGGCCCCATCTCGGAGGTGCGCGTAGCGCGCATCGGCGGCGAGTTTGTCATCAACCCCAATTTCTCGCAGATGGACGATGCCGATCTGGATATCATGGTCGGCGGTACGATCGACAACATATTGATGGTCGAGGGTGAAATGAAGGAGGTCTCGGAGGAGGTCATGCTCAACGCCATCAAGTTCGCCCACGAGGAGATCAAGAAGCAGTGCGCCGTACAGATCGAGTTGTCGAAGGAGCTGGGTAAGGACGTAAAGCGTACCTATTGCCACGAGACCAACGACGAGGAGCTTCGCCAGACGGTCATCAAGGAGCTCTACGACAAGGCCTACGCCATCGCTACGAGCGGCACTACGAAGCATGAGCGTACGGATGCCTTCGATGCTCTGGAGGCAGAGTTCGCATCGCGTTACAGCGAGGAGGAGCTTGTGGAGAAGGCTCCCCTGATCCATAAATACTATCACGACGACGTAGTCAAGAAGGCCATGCGCAACATGATCCTCGACGAGGGCAAGCGTCTGGACGGCCGCCGCACGGATGAGATACGACCCATCTGGTGCGAGGTCGGCTATCTGCCCGGAGCACACGGCTCGGCCATCTTCACTCGTGGTGAGACGCAGTCGCTGACGACCGTGACGCTCGGAACCAAACTCGACGAGAAGATGATCGACGAGGTTCTGGTTCAGGGCTCGGAGAAGTTCGTGCTGCACTACAATTTCCCGCCCTTCTCGACTGGTGAGGCCCGTCCCGCGCGCGGTGTTAGCCGCCGTGAGATCGGCCACGGCCATCTGGCATGGCGTGCGCTCAAGCCCATGATCCCCACGGGCGAGGAGATGCCTTACGCACTGCGTGTGGTATCGGATATTCTCGAGTCGAACGGTTCGTCGTCTATGGCTACCGTCTGCGCCGGTACGCTGGCTCTGATGGATGCCGGTGTCAAGATCAAGAAGCCCGTGTCGGGTATCGCCATGGGCCTGATCTCGGATTCGGCTACGGGCCGCTGGGCTGTGCTGTCGGATATTCTGGGCGATGAGGATCACCTCGGAGACATGGACTTCAAGGTTACGGGTACGCGCGACGGTATCACCGCCACGCAGATGGATATCAAGGTCGACGGTCTGTCGTACGAGGTGTTGGCCAAGGCTCTGGAGCAGGCGCGCGTAGGACGTATGTATATCCTCGGCAAGCTTACGGAGTGCATCGCCGAGCCGCGTGCTGACTATCGTCCCTTCGTTCCGCGCATCGTGCAGATCACCATACCCAAGGACTTCATCGGAGCCGTTATCGGCCCGGGCGGCAAGGTCATTCAGGACATCCAGAAGACGACCAACACCACCATCACCATTACGGAGAACGACGAGGCCGGTGTCGTGGATATCTTCGGTGTTGACAAGGCCGCTTTGGACGGGGCTCTGGAGCGTATCAAGGCTATCGTGGCCGTGCCGGAGGTAGGCGAGGTTTACGACGGCAAGATCAAGAGCATCGTATCGTTCGGCGCCTTTGTTGAGATCCTGCCGGGCAAGGAGGCTCTGCTCCACATCTCGGAGATCGACTACAAGCGTTTCGAGACCATGGAGGAGACGGGCCTGCACGAGGGTGACATGATCAAGGTCAAGCTCATCGGTGTTGATGCCAAGACCAACAAGTACAAGCTCTCGCACAAGGCGCTTCTGCCAAAGCCGGAGGGCTGGGTCGAGCGCGAGCGCAAGCCGCGCGAGGGTGGCAAGCCTCATGGTGACCGCCGCGAGCCGCGCCGCAAGTAGAGGCCTCGGACCGAATGTCGAAGAAGAATGTTTAACCCAAGTTTATATATCTTAAAAGTCATGAAAAACGCATTAAAGCTGTTGGTAGCGGTAGTAGTGGCATCCGTAGTATTCACGGGGTGCAACTGCTTCGGAAAGATGGCCAAGCGACAGAACGAGGTGACTATAAGCTGCACCCCCGATGTCTTGGCGCTGAACAACGGTAAGGTCTCGGCCGACATCACGGTCAAGTTCCCTGCTGAGTATTACAACAAGAAAGCGGTGCTGAAGGTAACTCCGGTCATCGTATTTGCCGGCGGCGAAGTGGAGGGTGCCACGAAGTATTTCCAGGGCACAGCCATCCACGACAACTACACGGTTGTTGATTCGAACATGGGCGGATCGTTCACGCAGCATGTTGAGTTCCCGTATGACGCACGTATGCAGCAGAGCGAGCTGCAGCTGCGTGTCGAGGTAAAGTGCCCGAGCGGCAAGTGCAAGACCTTCACTTTGGTTGATGCCAATACGGGTCTGCTTCCCACGAAGGCACAGGCTGCGACGCTGGCTGCGGGCGGTGCTGAGGCCGAGGCCCTCAAGCGTGCCTTCGGTCTTACGATTGCCAAGGGCGTGAACACGCTTCAGAGCGATCTGGACTATGCTGCCGTTATGAGCCAGACGGCAAACAACTATAAGAATGTCACCACGGTTGTAACCAAGGCTGACATTATGTATGCCATCAACTCGTCGCGCGTGACGAGCAAGGCTGCCAACAGCGACGAGCTGAAGGCCTTCAAGGAGAATGTAGTCGAGACTCAGGGCAACGACCGCGCCACGCAGAAGCTCTACGTAAACGGTTATGCTTCGCCCGACGGCCCGGAGAAGTTCAACGACAAGCTTTCGTCGGCACGTTCGGAGTCTGGTAAGAAGGCTGCCGAGAAGCTGCTCAAGGGTACCGGCATGGACCTCGACGCCGCTTCGTACGGAGAGGATTGGGAAGGCTTCAAGGAGCTGGTTGCCGCTTCGGATATCGAGGACAAGGATATCATTCTTCAGGTTCTGAGCCGTTACGATTCGTCGTCGCAGCGTGAGTCTGAGATCAAGAACATGTCGGCTGTCTTCACCGCTCTGAAGAAGGAGATCCTGCCCAAGCTGCGCCGTGCTCAGCTGGTCAACAGCACCGACATCAAGGGTAAGACCGATGCCGAGATGATGGATCTCATCAACTCGGGCCGTCTGGATGAGCTCACGAACGAGGAGCTGCTCTACATGGCCGAGAGTGTCGTTGAGAACAACTCGGGCAAGGCCCGCATTCTGGAGTATGCCGCCAAGAAGTTCAACGACGCGCGTGCATACAACAACCTCGGTGTGGCCTATGCCAACATGGGAGAGATGGCTAAGGCGCTGACCGCATTCGAGCGTGCCGCACAGCTGGGCCTGAACAACAACGAGATTAACAGCAACCTTGCATTGGCATATCTCGCCAACGGCAATATGGCCAAGGCCGAGCAGTATGCAACTGCCGCCGACGCCCGCACGAAGGCCATGATCGCAGCCGCTCAGGGCAACTACAGCCCCGCCGCTTCGACGCTGACCGGCTACAATGCCGCTATCGCCAACGTCATGAACAACGATCTGACGGCCGCCAAGCGTGCCATCTCGTCGGATGACTCGGCCAAGGCTGATTACCTGCGTGCCGTGATCGCATCTAAGGAGGGCGATCTGGAGACTGCGAAGGCACAGCTGCGCAGCGCCGTAGGCAAGGATTCGGCTCTGGCGGAGAAGGCTGCGAAGGATGTCAATCTTTCGAACCTTTTCGCAAGCGGTTTTAAGCTCTAACGGAGGGCTGACGCCTGACGGCGGAGTGATCCGCTGACGGAATTGTCCCGACCTGCAACACGCAGGTCGGGATTTTTTGTGCGTCGGGGCGGGAGATATATTTCGATAAATTAGTATCTTTGTGCGGAAAGTAACTATTGTAACACGCAGTTACGGGCGACGGTGCGTATGGAGCGGAGTTGTCCCGATGCCTGCCTTAAATGTTAGAGCCATGGAGTATGCGAATCATTTGAATGAGTATGCTGCGGCCCCCTCGGCCGAGGAGGTCGCTGTATTGACTGCGGGTATGCGGGCCGCTGCGGCGCGTAATCTCAACAGCGAGGTCTACCGCTTCTGCTATTCCGCCATCGACCTTACGACCCTGTCGTGTACCGATTCCGAGGCGTCGGTAGGGGCCTTTGCACGCCGTTGCGCCGAGTTCGGCGAACACTATCCCCATCTGCAGAACGTCGCTTCGATATGTGTCTATCCCTCGTTCGTGGAGACTGTTGGTGTGGCCGTGGACGGCACGCCGATGCGTATCACGAGCGTGGTTGGCGGCTTCCCCTCGTCACAGACATTCCTTGAGGTGAAGATGCTTGAGACGGCCATGGCCATAGAGAATGGTGCAGACGAGGTCGACGTAGTTATGAACGTGGGCAAGGTGCTGACCGGAGCTTTGGACGAGGCGGCAAACGAGATCGAGGTCCTGCGTGAGGAGGCGCGCGATGTGGTGTTGAAGGTTATCCTTGAGACCGGTGCGCTGAAGACACCCGAGATGATCCGCCGGGCTTCGCTTTTGGCGATGCTTGCAGGGTCCGATTTCATAAAGACCTCGACCGGTAAGATCGACGTGGCGGCGACGCCCGAGGCGGCAGTGGTGATGTGCCTCGCCATACGCGACTACTATGAGCGTACGGGCCGCAAGGTGGGCTTCAAGGCTGCGGGCGGTGTGCGTACGGCCGAGGAGGCTGCTCTGTACTATACGATCGTCGAGGAGATCCTCGGTGCGGAGTGGCTTACGGCCGATCTGTTCCGTATCGGTGCTTCGTCGGCCGCGAACAATATCCTTTCGGCCATTGAGGGACATCCCGTGAAATATTATTAGAGCATTATTATACACATTATAAAACGCGCGACCGTCATACAGATGGCTGCGCGTTTCGCTTATGGTTGGGTTGAGGTTATCGGTATCAGTCCTCGTCGTCGAGCTGGAAGAGCTCCTCGACGGGACGTGAGAATATGCGGGCGATCTTGAGCGCCAATACCGTCGAGGGTACGAACCGGCCGCTCTCGATAGCGTTTATTGTCTGGCGGCTGACGCCCGCCTCGTCAGCCAGACGCTGTTGGGTCATGCGCACCTCGGCGCGCGCCACGCGAATCCTATTCTTCATTGTCTGTGGTGCGGTTTATCCGCCACATGCGCCATCGGAAGATGAGCATGAAGAGCAGCGGGGTGGTTATCATGTTCCATATCATGAAGTAGATGAATGTGAAGTCGTAGAGTGCGAGGGCGGCCGCGACTGTTATGGCCGTGTTGATGTATAGTGCCGTGAGCAGGGCGTTGAGCCGCACGGCGCCCGTCATCTCGTCCTCGATACGCTCGCGCGAGCAGGCTATGAATATGGAACCGACGCAGAGACCTATGATGGCTATATTGTTCAGCAGATGTGTCATGCCGTTGGATACGAGTGCGGCGAATAGCGGCGACTCCTTGTCCGCGGGCAGCAGGAACGACGGCCAGCCGTCATATCCGTCGGGTGTCATGAGTGCGCCTACTATGGCGCCTATTGCGAATACGGCCACGCCGATGCGGCGGAACGCGTGCGGAAGAAGAATCAGACGTTTCATAGTGAAGAGTGTTTACGGTTGCGTGCAATGCTTATGCGGAATACGGCCTCGTAGGCCCAGAAGAGGAGTGTGGGCGATGAGAGAAAGAGGGCAAGTCCATTGTACAGGTCTGCGCCCGTAAGGGTGGATACGATGGTTATTGCCGTGAAGAGCGCAAATGCGGCGTATGCTACTGCCGCAATAGCTCGCCGGCGCATGTCCGAGACCATCTCGTCTTCGACCTTCTCGCGCGAACAGGCGATGAGCAGGAATGAGAGATACACTGCGGCGAGGATCACCCGTGTGAGGGGCTGCGCCTTTGCGGCCTCTGCCGTGACCGCACCGTCGGGCAGGGGGCCCGATATGGTGTCGAGTACCAGCGCCGCAGCGCCGATTACAAGCGAGGCGAGCAGCAGCCACCAGCCGGCCTTTTGGAATGCGTGCGGCAAGAGAAATCGTTTCATTGTCGTTTGTTTTTTGCGGTTCATTTACTGTGTACGTATTCGAATACAATGTAAATGTAAAGTAAAATTTACATTTTGACAAATATCCAAGACAAATTTTTCACGCTGTTCATCTACTTTTGCATCGTCTCTGCCGTGTGGGTGTGGTTTATTTCTCTGTTGCTTAGGCCGATATGTCTCGGAGCAAAGGGTATAAAAAACGGGCGGCGGGCCCGCAGGAGGGTCCGCCGCCGGAGTGTGGCTGCGTGTCGTGAATTATTACCGTCCGTGAGCTACCGAGCCTGATGCGCGGCTGCTGCCCATGGGATAACCGTCGCTCGTGGTGACATACTGTGCGCCGCGATTATCCGTGCCGCCGTATTCCCACAAAATCTCGTTGTACTTCGACTCGTTGATTTTACATTTGTCGGAGTTAAAAACGGCCGAGGCCGTACACTCCCAGCCCTTGCTGTTATACATGTCGCAATGGCTGCGGCGGTCGCGCAGGATGCCCTCGGTGTCGAATGTCGATCTGGCGGCAAGATCGGCCTCCCAAAGCGGCAGGTCGATGACGTTGACCGAGCGTACCTCCTTTTTGAATCCGCGCTCTCCGCCGTTGGTGCTCTCCTCATCTACGATATAGACATCTTGTACGGCATAGGTGGCCACGTTGTCATAGATGATCCCCTCGTCGGGCGAGGCGAGGGCCTTTGTCGTGTAGGTATTGCCGTTGTGGCTCCATGTGAGCCGGATCACGTCCGTAGGCTGCGTGGCAATGACGTGGCGTATCTGGTCGCGCACGGCCATGCCGCAATATTCGTAATCCTTGCGCAGCGAACTCCACGTCTGGAAGTCATAGTCGCGGTGGCCGTCGGCATAGATGTCGGTGTAGACCGTGTAGCTCTCGTCGGCGAATATCTCGTCGACCAGTTCTTGGGCCTCCTGTACCGATCCGATACGCCCGAGATATTCATATCCGACGAGTTTGAGCCGGCGGTCGGTCTCTTGGCCGATCTGCATGCCGTTTTGCAGTTGCTCCTCCCATGCGGGCTTAAGGTAAGTGTCGGTCGCGGCCTCAGTCTGAGATGCTGATGCCGTGGATATCGTCGCGGCCATGGCTGCAACGACTGTGGCAATGGTGAAGCTGAGTCTCTTTTTCATGGCTGTATGGTTTGAAGGTTGATAGCGCAATATGCGGTCTGTTCTTTGACTTTTTGCTTGCGTGTCGGCAAGTTAATGTTTTTTTTTGTATATGCAAATATTATTGCACATTTCTTTATTAAATGGTTAAGACGATATTCTGATATCTTATATATTAATATAAGGTATGCCCATACGAAAAGAGCCGCCCCTTTTGTGAAGGGCGGCTCCTTGTATGGATCGTGGCGCTTGTGCGTGGATTAGAATTCCGACGTAAAGTGGAAACGGATATCCTTGAAGTTCTCCTGTGCGAGGGCCAGTGCGTAGCTCGTGTCGGCGAGGAATACGTCGCGGCCATGCTTGTCGACGGCCATGTTGGCGTGCTTGCGCCGTTTGAAGTCGGCAAGCTGCTCGGCATTGTCGCTCTCGATCCAGCACGCCTTGTGTATAGATATTGGCTCCCAGCGGCATGAGGCGCCGTACTCATGCTCCAAACGGTACTGTATGACCTCGAACTGCAGCGCGCCCACGGTGCCGATGATCTTGCGGCCGTTAAGGCTTGAGGTGAACAACTGCGCCACGCCCTCGTCCATAAGCTGGTCGATACCCTTGGCCAGCTGCTTGAACTTCATCGGGTCGGCATTCTCGATATATCGGAACAGCTCGGGTGAGAATGACGGTATGCCCGTGAACTTGAGTTTCTCACCCTCGGTGAAGGTGTCGCCGATCTTGAAGGTACCCGTATCGTGCAGGCCGACGATGTCGCCCGGGTATGCGAAGTCGATCACAGACTTCTTCTCGGCCATGAAGGCCGTAGGCGACGAGAACTTCATCTGCTTGCCGCTGCGTACGTGCAGGTAGTTCTTGTTGCGCTCGAAGGTGCCCGAACATATCTTCAGGAAGGCGATACGGTCGCGGTGGTTCGGGTCCATGTTGGCGTGTATCTTGAAGACGAAGCCCGTCATCTTGGGCTCGTCGGGGTAGACCGTACGTGTCTCCGTGGTCGAGGGGCGCGGCGAGGGGGCTATGCGTATGAAGCACTCGAGAAGCTCGCGCACGCCGAAGTTGTTGACGGCCGATCCGAAGAATACGGGCGCAACCTCCCCGCGCAGGTAGGCGTCGCGGTCGAAGGGGTCGTAGACACCCTCCACAAGTTCGAGGTTCTCGCGCAGCTGCGCAGCAAAGCGCGGCGTGATGTACGTGTCGAGTTCGGGCGACGAGATGTCGTCGAACTCCACGGTCGAGGCGTCGGCCGTCTGCCGCTCGTCGCTCGTGAAGAGCGAGAGATTATGTTCGTAGATGTTGTATACGCCGCGGAAGGTCTCACCGCTCGATATGGGGAATGCTAGCGGCCGCACCTTGATCTTAAGCTCGCGCTCAACCTCGTCCAGCAGGTCGAACGGATCCTTGCACGGGCGGTCGAGCTTGTTGATGAAGACCATTACGGGGGTGTTGCGCATGCGGCATACGTTCATCAGCTTGCGCGTCTGCGTCTCGACACCCTTCGCGCCGTCTATTACGATGATGACCGAATCGACGGCCGTAAGCGTGCGGTAGGTATCCTCGGCGAAATCCTCATGGCCCGGGGTGTCGAGGATGTTGATCTTGACATCCTTGTAGTTGAAACCCATGACCGACGTTGCGACCGAGATGCCGCGCTGGCGCTCGATCTCCATGAAATCGGACGTGGCGCCCTTCTTTATCTTGTTGCTCTTGACGGCTCCTGCCACATGTATGGCCCCGCCGAAGAGGAGCAGTTTCTCGGTAAGGGTAGTCTTTCCCGCATCGGGGTGCGATATGATTGCAAAGGTTCTGCGTTTGGTTATTTCGTCGATCAACGCCATGATTTACGTGATTTTATTTCGCCTACAAAGATAACACTCCCGCGGCGGCTCTGCAAGTGTTTTTACGATTTATCGGGTGCGGCGCCGTCGCGGCATACATCTCGCGGACGGCGAAAAGCATGTCGCGCCGGCGTTATGCGCATATTGCCGCGCAGCGGGTGTGACATGGTTGGCTACGGGTGCAAAAAAAAACGGGCTGTCCACATTGGAACAGCCCGTCGGTTTATGTATCGGGGTGCGGATCGCTCCGCCGCCCGCGATTGTCAGATGTTGTTACTCGAGGTGAGGACCTGCTGCTACAAGCGACTTGCCCTCCTCGTTGCCGGTGAACTTGACGAAGTTCTTGATGAAGCGGCCGGCGAGATCCTTGGCCTTAACCTCCCAGTCTGCGGGGTTGGCGTAGGTATCGCGGGGATCGAGGATGGCGGGATCAACTCCGGGCAGAGCCGTGGGCACCTTGAAGTCGAAGATAGGAATCTGCTTCGTGGGAGCCGTGTCGATCGAACCGTCGAGGATGGCGTCGATGATGCCGCGCGTATCCTTGATCGAGATACGCTTGCCGGTACCGTTCCAACCCGTATTTACGAGGTATGCGGTTGCGCCCGAAGCCTTCATTCTCTTGACGAGCTCCTGACCGTACTTGGTGGGGTGCAGTGACAGGAAGGCTGCGCCGAAGCAAGCCGAGAAGGTCGGCGTAGGCTCGGTGATACCACGCTCGGTACCTGCCAGCTTGGCCGTGAAGCCCGACAGGAAGTAGTACTTCGTCTGCTCGGGAGTAAGGATCGATACGGGAGGCAGCACGCCGAATGCGTCGGCCGACAGGAAGATCACCTTCTTTGCGGCGGGAGCCTTCGATACGGGCTTTACGATGTTCTCGATGTGGTAGATAGGATACGATACACGGGTGTTCTCCGTAACCGACTTGTCAGCGAAGTCGATCTTGCCCGTTGCGGGATCAACCGTAACGTTCTCCAGCAGGGCGTTGCGGCGGATGGCGTTCCAGATGTCGGGCTCGTTCTCCTTCGAGAGGTTGATAACCTTGGCGTAGCAGCCGCCCTCGAAGTTGAATACGCCGTCATCGTCCCAGCCGTGCTCGTCATCACCGATAAGCTGACGCTTGGGGTCGGTCGAAAGGGTGGTCTTGCCGGTACCCGACAGACCGAAGAAGATAGCCGTCTCGCCCTTCTCGTTGGTGTTGGCCGAGCAGTGCATCGAAGCGATACCCTTGAGCGGGAGCAGGTAGTTCATGTACGAGAACATACCCTTCTTCATCTCGCCGCCGTACCACGTGTTGATGATAACCTGCATCTTCTCGGTGAGGTTGAAGACAACGGCGGTCTCAGAGTTCAGACCGAGCTCCTTGTAGTTCTCGACCTTTGCCTTCGAAGCGTTCAGAACGACGAAGTCGGGCTCGCCGTAAACCTCCAGCTCGGCGTCGGTCGGGCGGATGAACATGTTCTTTACGAAGTGAGCCTGCCATGCAACCTCCATGATGAAGCGGATCTTCAGACGGGTGTTCTCGTTGGCGCCGCAGAAGGTATCCACAACGTAGAGCTTCTTGTTCGAGAGCTCCTTGCCGGCCAGCTCCTTGAGGGCCTTCCAAGTCTTCTCGGTAACGGGCTTGTTGTCGTTCTTGTACTCATCCGACGTCCACCAGATGGTGTCGCGGGTGGTGTCGTCCATTACGAAGAACTTATCTTTGGGAGAACGGCCGGTATAGACGCCGGTCATTACGTTGACGGCACCCATATCGGTAACGACACCCTTGTCGTATCCGGTGAGTCCGGGCTTGGTCTCCTCGCGGAAAAGCTCATCGTACGAGGGATTGTAGATCACCTCGGTAGTACCGGTAATACCGTACTTTGTCAAATCAATTTTTGCCATAACTCAAAATATTTTGTAGTTAAACCTAACCTGTTTGTCTTGGCTGTGCGGGGTAACGGTCTGAACCTCTTTCGGGTAGGGATGTTTCCTACGGAAAAGACCCTTGTTTCAGCGCTACAAAAGTAGTCAAACTATTCGAATTGTGAAAAAGATAACAATATTTTTTATAAAAATTTCAATTCCGGCCTCTTTGTCGGCCGCAGCGCCGGCGACGGACCTTTCGCAAGGTGTGTGCGCCGTGCCGATCGATCGGCCGCAGCGGCCGCTGCCATACGCTAACCTGCACGAAGCATGCCGACTGTTCCATTGGGTGAAGATTTTGTGACGATATTCCGATGGATTGTTTTTTCTGCAGGAATTTAGTACCTTTGGGGCATATGGCGGGGTTATATTTCCACATACCTTTCTGCAAAAACATCTGCGCCTACTGCGATTTTTTCCGTACGGGCGACCTGCGGCGCATGGATGATACGCTGCAGGCCATGGCGTCGGAGCTGCGGCGCGGGCGCGACTTCCTCTCCGACCATACTATCCGTACCATATATTTCGGCGGCGGCACTCCGTCGCTTGTGCGGCCCGACGTACTGCAGCGTCTGATCGACGAGGCACGCGGGCTCTACGACTGCGGCGGCGTGGAGGAGATCACCGTCGAAGCCAATCCCGACGACGTGACGGAGGAGTATGTCTCGGCGTTGCGGCGCACCGATATCAACCGCGTGAGCCTCGGGGTGCAGTCGTTCGATGATGCGGAGCTTCGCTTCATGCGCCGACGCCATACGGCGGCCGAGGCCGTGGCGGCCGTGCGCCGTCTTCAGGATGCAGGTTACGGCAACATTACGGTGGATCTGATCTTCGGCGTCGAAGGCTTCGGCGGCGAGGCACTCACGCGAAGTCTTGAACGTACGGTCGGTCTGGGCGTGCAGCACGTTTCGGCATACCATTTGACCATAGAACCGGGGACCCTCTTCGGTCGCCGCCTTGCCGACGGACGCATGCACGAAGTGGACGAGACGGTGAGCGAGGCGGAGTACGCGGCCGTGGAGCGTGCGCTCACGGCCGCCGGATTCGAACACTACGAGGTGTCGAACTATGCGCGTGAGGGATTTCGCGCCCGCCACAACTCGTCCTATTGGCACGGGGCGCAATATCTGGGCATAGGGCCCGGGGCGCACTCCTTCAACGGCGAGGTGCGGCGGTGGTCGCGGCAACGGCCCGAAGATTATATCGTGCAGCCGCGCTACGAGTCGGAGCGTCTGAGTCCGCAGGACCATTACAACGAGTATGTCATGACGGGCCTGAGATGTGTCGAGGGGATAGATTGCGGCCATGTGCGGCGGCGGTTCGGGGAGGCGCGTTTCGAAAGCATGATGCACGAGGCTGCGAAATGGATCGCAAGCGGCGAGTTGCGTTACGCAAACGATGGACTTTCAATACCTACCGAACGTATGCTTGTGTCGGACGCAGTGATTGAAAGCCTTTTCGAAACGTAGATATTAAAAAATATTAATTTATTGTTAAGTTATTTTAGGAAGTCCTGTTGCGCGTGCCGTTACGGCCTCTTTTTCAAATATAAGTGTTATCTTTGCAACGCGATTCCGATGATTTTTGATTTCCGAAGGGATTTAGGTGATAAACAAATACAACAATCTTATGAGTAATACGAGTCAGATGCCCGACTATCTGTTTGAGGTGAGTTGGGAGGTATGCAACAAGGTTGGAGGCATACATACGGTAATTTCGACCAAGGCGCTCACGGTGACCAAACGTATGGGCGACAATTATATCGTCATAGGACCCGATTTGATGCAGGAGCATGCGAACCCCGAATTCGCTCCCGACCATACGCTTTTGGCGGGGTGGCGCGAGAGCCTCTATAACGAGGGCATACGCGTGCGTATAGGTCGCTGGAATGTCGAGGGACACCCGATTGCGGTGCTCATAGACTTCAAGTCGCTCATCTCGCAGAAGGACGAGGTGCTCAAGCACATGTGGGAGGATTACCACGTGGATTCGATATCGGGGCAGTGGGACTACATCGAGCCCGTGCTCTTCGGGCATGCCGCCGGCATGGTCATAAAGTCATACGTCGACAACTTCTGCACCTCGGTAGACCGTGTTGCGGCCCACTTCCACGAGTGGATGACCGCTTCGGGCGGACTCTACCTGCGCAAGGCCTCGCCCTATGTGGCTACGCTCTTCACCACGCACGCCACGGTTACGGGCCGCTGCATCGCCGGCAACGGGCTGCCGCTCTATTCCGACCTGCACAAATATAACGCCGACGACATAGCGCGCCGTTTCAACGTGACGGCCAAGCACTCGATCGAGAAGATGGCGGCGCTTTACCACGACGCCTTCCTGACCGTGAGCGAGATCACGGCCAACGAGTGCAAGTATCTTCTGGGACGTGAGGTTACGCACATCACGCCCAACGGCTTCGAGAACGACTTCGTATGGAGCGGCGACGTCTTCGACCAGAAGCGCAAGGAGGCGCGCAAGGCGATGATCTCGGTAGCAGAGGCGTGTCTGGGCTGCAAGTTCGAGAAGGAACCCCTGATCATCGGCACCAGCGGCCGCTACGAGTACCGCAACAAGGGTATCGACATATTCATGGAGGCATTGAAGCGTCTGGCCTCGTGCGGCACGCTCGAGCGTGACATTCTGGCCTACATCACCGTGCCGGCGGCCAACAACGGCCCCCGCGCCGATCTTGTGGAGCATCTGAAGGATCCGTCGAAGGCCATCGATGCGGCGCAGTGGCGTTTCTCGACCCACTATCTCGAGAACCAGCAGTGGGATCCCGTCTCGCAGGCCATCCGCGGCAGTGTCCTCGAGAACGAGAACTCGAAGGTGAAGGTCATATTCGTTCCGTCGTACCTCAATTCTGCGGACGGCATCTTCAACAAGAACTATTACGAGATGCTCGTGGGCATGGACTTCACGGCATTCCCGTCATACTATGAGCCGTGGGGCTACACGCCGCTTGAGTCGATCGCATTCTCGGTGCCGACGGTGACGTCGAACCTCTCGGGATTCGGACTCTGGGCCATGAAGCAGGCCGACCATGCGGGTGTCGAGATTATCCGCCGTGACGACAATAACGACACCTATGCCGTCGAGCAGCTGGTGGATGCGGCGCTGCGGTTCATACAGCTCGACGACAAGCAGGTCGAGCAGGTGCGCCGCTCGGCGAGCGAGATGTCGAAGCTGGCCCTGTGGGATAAATTCTTCGTACACTACGAGAGGGCATACGCCGAGGCTATGGACAATGCCGTGGCCCGTACGAACCGTACGGTGGGCGACGGCGGAAACTATACCGAGCAGATCAACTTCGTGCGCCAGCAGCTCATCTCGAACAAGCCTTCGTGGCACCGCATGATGGTCGAGAAGCGTCTGCCGTCGCGCCTGCACGCTCTGGAGACCATCTCGCGAAACCTCTGGTGGTGCTGGACGCAGGATGCGCGCGACCTGTTCGAGAGCGTCGATCCCGAACTGTGGAACAAGGTCGAGCGTAACCCCATAGCCTTGATCGACAAACTCTCGATCGAGCGTATAAATGAGCTGGAGAAGGACCACGAGTTCCTCTCGCGTCTGGATTCGGTGAGCGCGCAGCTCGAGGAGTACATGTCCGAGAAGCCCGATCCGGCAAGCCCCAAGATCGCATACTTCTCGATGGAGTACGGTCTGCACTCGTCGCTGAAGATCTACTCGGGCGGTTTGGGTATCCTCGCGGGTGACTACCTCAAGGAGGCTTCGGACAAGAACCACCCGATGGTGGCCGTGGGCCTTCTCTACCGTTACGGCTACTTCACGCAGCAGCTCTCGTCGCAGGGCAGTCAGGTGGCTACGTACGAGGCGCAGAACTTCTTCAAGCTGCCCATCTCGCCCGTGCGTGACGACGTGGGCAACTGGGTGTCGATACAGATCGCCTTCCCGGGCCGTACGCTCTCGGCACGCGTATGGAAGTGTCAGGTGGGCCGTACGGAGCTCTTCCTGCTCGATACGGACTATGAGGCAAACCTCGAGGAGGATCGCCAGATTACATATTATCTCTACGGCGGCGACTGGGAGAACCGTCTCAAGCAGGAGCTGCTGCTGGGTGTGGGCGGTATCCGCGCGCTGACGAAGATGGGTATACGTCAGGAGGTCTACCACTGCAACGAGGGCCATGCCGCCTTTATCGGCATCGAGCGTATCCGCAACCTTATAGCCAAGAAGCGTCTGACCTTCTCGGAGGCACTGGAGGTGGTGCGTTCGTCGTCTCTGTTCACGACCCACACGCCCGTACCTGCCGGCCATGATGCCTTCCCCGAGTCGATGATGCGTCAGTACATGTCGCACTATCCCGACGTGCTGGGCATTACGTGGGAGCAGTTCATCAACCTCGGCAAGACAAACCCGAACGATCAGAACGAGCGTTTCTCGATGTCGGTTCTGGCCTGCAACCTCTCGCAGGAGGTCAACGGCGTGTCGTGGCTGCACGGCGAGGTGTCGAAGGATATTCTGGGCAACATGTGGCCCGGATACTTCAAGAACGAACTCCACATCGGATACGTTACAAACGGCGTACACTTCCCCACATGGGTTGCATCGAACCTGCGCCGTCTCTATGCCCGCTACTTCCCCAAGGGCTTCGAGGGACATGTATATGACATTCCCGAGTGGCAGGGCGTGCACAAGATCTCGGACGAGGAGCTGTGGAACGAGCGCATGATCCTCAAGGACCGGCTGATCAACCATATACGTAAACTTTACAGCGACCCCAAACAGGTACGTTTCGACTCGCCGCGCCAGATGGTGCAGATCGTCGAGCGCATCCGCCCCGACGTGCTGACGATAGGTTTCGCGCGCCGCTTTGCGACCTACAAGCGCGCCTACCTGCTATTCACGAATCTGGAGCGTCTGTCGGCCATCGTCAACAACAAGGAGCGTCCCGTGCAGTTCATCTTCGCGGGCAAGGCGCACCCGAACGACCAGCCCGGACAGGATCTCATAAAGCGTATAATAGAGGTATCGTCGAAGCCGGAGTTTGTGGGCAAGATCGTCTTCCTGCAGAACTACGACATGGAGCTCGCGCGCCGCATGGTGCAGGGTGTGGACGTATGGCTCAATACGCCGACGCGACCGCTGGAGGCTTCGGGTACTTCGGGCGAGAAGTGCGTCATGAACGGCGTGCTGCAGTTCTCGGTGCTCGACGGCTGGTGGGTCGAGGGTTACAAGGAGGGCGCCGGCTGGATGCTGCCGCAGGAGCGGTCGTTTACCGACCAGAAGTTCCAAGACGAACTCGACGCCGAGATGATATACAATACGATCGAGGATCAGATCGTTCCTCTCTACTATGACCGCGGTCAGGACGGCATACCTCACGGCTGGGTCAACTCGGTCAAGAACTGTATCTCGGACATCGCGTCGAACTTCACCACGAACCGCATGCTTATCGACTACGAGAACCGCTTCTATAACAAGCTGGCGGCGCGCAAGAGCCAGATGGTGGCCGACAACTACCGCATGGCGCGCGAGATCGCGGCATGGAAGCGCAAGGTGTCGGCGGCGTGGGACGACGTGAAGATCCTTAACGTGCAGCGCGTGGAGATCGACACGGAGGCCATCTTCGTCGACAAGACCTACCACTATGAGGTTGCGCTCAACATCGGGGCCCTCAGTCCCGAGGACATAGGCGCCGAGCTGGTCATCGCGCAGCAGATCGAGGCCGGAGGCAAGGTTAACGTCGTGGCGACGAAACCGCTCGAGCTGACCAACGTGACGGGTCACGAAGTCGTCCTGTCGGTGGACTATACGCCCGACCGTACGGGTACGTTCGACGTGGCTATCCGCGTCTACCCGAAGAACGAGCGCCTGCCGCACCGTATGGACTTCGCACTGGTGAAGTGGGCCTAAAGGGCTGCGTTCGCGGTGTGGCTGGTATTACGGGCCGCATGTGCTGAGCGGTTTGTACAGGTAAGCGGGTCGGACGGATCCGATTGGCGGAACGTTTTGCACGGGTAGCGATACCGGGTAAAAAAATGCGGAAAAAGTGCCGCGCATACGGAATATTTTATTAACTTTGAGTAGGAATGATAATTTTTCAAGGATAGAGATATGTCTGCACTTACATTTGACAAGAGCGAGCTGGGCAATCTGGAGTATTCGCTTCAGCGCGAGATGCTCGCTACGGACCGTAAGGGCGGTTATATGAGCACGACGATCGTGTGCTGCAATACCCGCAAGTACCACGGATTGATGGTGGCGCCGATCGACGACAGTGATGAAACCTACGTACTGCTTTCGTCTCTGGACGAGACGATCATCCAGCACAACCAGTCGTTCAATCTGGCTCTGCACCGTTACAAGGGCGTATACGAACCGCGCGGTCACAAGTATATCACGGATTTCGAATATACGCCTACGCCTACGATCACCTACCGTGTCGGGGGTGTGATCCTGCGCAAGGAGCTGCTGTGGATACACAAGCGCACGCAGCTCATGATACGCTATACGCTGGTCGACGCCCACTCGGATACCACGCTGCGCCTGCGTCCCTTCTTCGCCTTCCGCAACAAGCATTCGCTCTCGAAGGCCAACATGGATGCCAACGGCCGTTCGTATCCCATCCCGGGCGGGGTCAAGTGCCGTCTCTACGAGGGTTTCCCGTGGCTCTATCTGCAGACCGACAAGGTGGATGCGGAGTTTGTGGCCGCACCTGACTGGTATTATAATTTCGAATATCCGGAGGAGATCAAGCGCGGCTATGACGGCTACGAGGATCTGTTGACGACGGGTTATTTCGAGATGAACATCAAGAAGGGCGAGAGCGTGATCTTTTCGGCCGCCACGGACGAGATGGCCACGAGCCAGACCATAACCGAGATATATGAGGCGTCGCTTGCGCGCCGTACGCACAAGATCGACTTCTTGAGTTGTCTGCACCACTCGGCACGCCAGTTCATCGTACGCCGTTCGGGCGGCCGTACGGAGATGATTGCCGGATATCCGTGGTACGGCACGGTTGGACGCGATACCTTCATTGCGCTGCCGGGTGTGGTATTGGAGCAGGGTTACAAGGAGGATTGCATGGATGTCCTCGACACGATGGTGCGGGGCATGCATGACGGCGATTTCGCGGGCTCGGCTTCGGCATGGGTTGCCGCGGATGCTCCGCTTTGGTTCTTCTGGACGTTGCAGAATCTGGAGAAACATATCGGCGCCAAGGAGTTGTGGGCGCGTTACGGCGAGGCCATGAAGGCCGTGCTGGAGGCATACCGCCGCGGTTTCGGCGGGCGTGTCGTGCTGCATGACAATGGCCTGATCTGGGCTGCGGCCGACGGCGAGGCCCTGACGTGGATGAATACCAAGGTCGACGGACACCCCGTAGCGCAGCGCGCGGGATATGATGTCGAGATCGAGGCCCTGTGGTACAATGCCGTATGCTATACGCTGGCGCTGGCCGCCAAGATGAAGGATAAGGAGTTCGTCGACCGCTGGGCCGACATGCCCGAGCGTACGAAGGCCTCGTTCCTGTCGAAGTTCTGGCTCGGGGAGAACTACCTTGCCGACTATGTAAACGACAGCGAAGTGAACGATTTCCGCCGCTCGAACATGATCGTGGCGTGCGGTCTGGACTATACGATGCTCAGCGAGGAGCAGATAGTGGATGTTCTGGGCGTTGTGCGCCAACACCTGCTCACGCGTCGCGGCCTGCGTTCGCTCTCGCCGCGCAATCCCCTCTACGAGCCGTCGTATGCCGACGACCAGCGGTCTCAGGATCTGGCCAGCCGCAACGGCTCGATCTGGATCTGGCCCCTGATGTTCTACGTCAAGAGCTGTTTCGCCATCGCCGGAGAGCAATATCTCTCTTCGGCCGAGGAGATCCTTGCGGGCTTCCACGACGAGATACAGACGGCCTGCATCGGCTCGGTGAGCGAGTGTTTCGAGGGCGATCCTCCATTCCATGCGCGCGGATGCCTCTCGCAGGCAACGAGCGTCGGAGGTCTGCTCTATATAAGCGATCTTGTGGAGTCGTACCGCAAACATGCCGCCAAGACGGCCAAGGGCTCGACGAAGAGTGCTGCCAAACCGTCGGCGAAGGCCGCTTCCAAGAGTACGTCCAAGGGCACAGACAATGTGTCGGCCAAGAGCACGGCGAAGGTGGCGGCAAAGAGCACAGCCAAGGTGACGGCCAAGGCCGCCGCGGCGAAGAAGGCACCCAAACGTACGAGCGCCTCGAAGAAGGAATAACAGACAAAATTATAGGAGAATAGAATGAGAGTATTAATGTTTGGGTGGGAGTTCCCTCCCCATATAGCGGGCGGTTTGGGTACGGCCTGTTATGGGATGACCCGCGGTTTGGCGCATAACGGCGTCGACGTGACATTCGTTATGCCGCATGCTTCGGGTGATGAGGATGAACGTTTCGTCAAGGTATTGAGCGCCAGCGATGTGGATGCGCTCTACTGCGATTCGGCAGTGGGCGGCGACGATATCATGCGCAAGATATCGTTCATCCACATCGATTCGAACATGGTTCCCTACATATCGCCCGAGGAGTATGCCTCGTATCGGAGCGAGTATGAGAAGACGGGACGCAAACTTTGGGAGAGAGAGGGCGACTGCTGGACGCAGCGCTATAACTTCTCGGGCCGCTACGGCGCCAACCTCATGGAGGAGGTTGCGCGTTATGCGGTAGTTGCGGCGCAGGTGGCACGTAATCTGGAGGGGCAGTTCGACGTTATCCATGCCCACGACTGGCTGACATACTTTGCCGGCATTGCCGCCAAGCGTGTGTCGGGCAAGCCTCTGGTGGTGCACATGCACGCTACGGAGTACGACCGTTCGGGTGAGAATATCAATACACAGTCATACGCCATCGAGCGTGCGGGCATGATGGCCGCCGACAAGGTTATCGCCGTGTCGAACCTCACGCGCAAGATCATCATCGACCGCTACGGTATTCCGGCCGACAAGGTTGTCACGGTACACAATGCCGTGCGCTTTGCCGAGCGTGAGAGCGTAGCCCCCGAGCGCGGCGTCGACGACAAGATCGTAACGTTCCTCGGCCGCATCACCTATCAGAAGGGTCCCGATTATTTTGTCGAGGCTGCGGCCAAGGTGCTCAAGCGCGTGCCCAACGTACGTTTCGTCATGGCCGGTTCGGGCGATATGATGAACCATGTGATACGCCGTGTGGCGCGTCTGGGCATAGCCGACCGTTTCCACTTTACGGGCTTCCTCAAGGGTGAGGACGTGCACCGCATGTTCCAGCTCTCGGACGTATATATCATGCCGTCGGTATCGGAGCCGTTCGGTATCTCGCCGCTGGAGGCGATGCGTTCGAACGTGCCCGTCATCATATCGAAGCAGAGCGGCGTTGCCGAGGTGCTGGATTATGCCGTGAAGGTCGACTATTGGGATGTCGACGCCATGGCCGATGCCATCTACGGTTTCATCAAGTATCCCGCCCTGTCGAAGATGTTCGCCAAGAAGGGTCTCGAGGAGGTTACGGGCCTGAAATGGAACAACGCCGCCGCCAAGATCAAGTCTGTCTATGAGGATGTGATTAACGAGAGCAGGAAATAATAAAAACAAGATAAGGCTATGAAGACAGTTTGTTTGTATTTTCAGGTACACCAGCCGTGGCGACTGAAAATCTACCGTTTTTTCAATATCGGTAAGGATCACAATTACCTCGATGACTTTACCAACCGCGCCATCATGCAGAAGGTGGCACGCCAGTGCTATCTGCCCATGAACGCCCTGCTGCTGAAGCTCATCAAGGAGAACAAGGGCGCATTCAAGTGTACGTTCTCGATAACGGGTTCGGCCGTGGAGCAGATGCGTGCCTATGCCCCCGAGGTGCTCGATTCGTTCCGCGCTCTGGCCGAGACGGGACAGGTGGAGTTCCTTGCCGAGACCTACTCTCATTCGCTGGCGTCGCTGGCATCGAAGGAGGACTTCGTGGAGCAGGTGAAGCTCCATGCCGCGATGATAAGGAAGGAGTTCGGCAAGCGGCCGACGGCATTCCGCAATACGGAGCTTATCTATTCGGATGCCATAGGAGGCATGGTGTCGGAGATGGGTTACAAGACCATTCTGGCCGAGGGTGCCAAGCATGTGCTGGGTTGGAAGTCTCCCGACTACATCTACACCAACGCCATAGACAACAGCCAGCGCGTACTGCTGCGTAACTACAAGCTCTCGGACGACATAGCGTTCCGCTTCTCGAACAAGGGCTGGGACCAGTATCCGCTTACGGCCGACAAGTTCGCCTCGTGGATCGAGGGCGAGGTCGGTGAGGTTGTCAACCTCTTCATGGATTACGAGACCTTCGGCGAGCACCAGAAGGCCGATACGGGTATCTTCGAGTTCATGAAGGCGCTGCCCAAGGCCGTGCTGGCAAACAAGGATCTGAAGTTCGCTACGGTGAGCGAGACGGCCAAGTCGTCGCAGCCGGTGGGCGTACTGCACTGCCCGCATGTTATGTCGTGGGCGGACGAGGAGCGTGACGTGACGGCATGGCTCGGAAACGAGCTCCAGAACGAGGCCTTCTCGAAGCTCTATGCCCTGAAGGATAAGGTGAAGGCGCTCAAGAGCAAGGATTTCGATTACGTGTGGAACTTCATGCAGACGTCGGATCACTTCTACTATATGGCAACGAAGTGGTTGTCGGACGGTGACGTGCATTCGTACTTCAACCCCTACGGGTCGTCATACGAGGCATTTATCAACTACATGAATGTCCTGTCTGACTTCGAGATCGAATTGGAGAAGGCGACCGAGGCCAAGCGTTCGCACCGCAAGAAGGAGAAGGAGGCCGTGGCCTGATGATATCCCGGTCCGCCAAGGGGCGGAATCTGTGGCAACAAAAAAGCGTAACCCTAAAGGTTACGCTTTTTTGTTGTGGATAGGCCGCTTATCGGGCCTCGACCCACGGCATGTGTTCGTCGAAGAACTCCTTGACCTCGACGGCACGGTCGCAGCAGAGGGCGTCGGCACCGAGGGCTACGCCGAGGATGAAGTCGTCGATCGACTGCCCGGGCCAGAGCGAGACGAAGAGCCCGGCCTTCTTGGCCTTGGCGACGGCGTCGCGGCTGGTGCCGCCCATCGTGCAACCGAGGCGTTTGATCCCCATGTCGAGAGCCTCGCGTATGGTGTCGTCATTGATGGGCCGCCCGATTATGAGCAGCAGGTCAGCATCGGGATGGAGCCGCTGCATGGTGCGCAGGGCGCGTTTGTCGCTTGAGGTGAAGAGGTATGTCGAGCTGGCGGGCTTGTGTTTCATGGCCGTTGTGTATAACAGGTCGCAGTAACGCTCCAACTGCTGTTCGTCGTATGCCGGACTTGAGGTCTTCATCTCGAACTCGACATACATCCCCTCTTTGTCTGCGAGCCAGCGGCACAACTCATCCAGAAAGAGTATGTCGTTGCCCTGATTCGTCTTGACGGCGCGTATCTGCTTGGCGGTCATCTTCTCCACCTCGCCGTCACATGGCGTGAGGCGTTTGAGCGACGAGTCGTGCGTGACGACAAGCCGGCCGTCGGCTGTCATGCGTATGTCGGTCTCGTATCCGCGGATACCCTTGTCGTATGTGGCGCGGAATGCGGGCATGGTGTTCTCGTCATATTCGAGGCGGCTGCCGCGGTGGGCGAAAAACTGTACGGTGCGGTGTTGCTGTGCCTCGACGGTGAGAAGGGCCGTCAGGGCGATGAGTGTGAGAATGGTTTTCTTGTTCATGTTAAGGTGTGTTTCAAGGTTGGTGTTGTAGTAAAAAGGCGGGCGGCAACATGCCGCCCGCCGCATTTGTGTTTAGAATTCGGGATGAGGTTTATGATCGCAGATATTTGATCCGCAGGCCGTATCAATCTGCTCAGACCGTATCGGCTTATATATATAAATCTGCGTCACAGCCTTTACCAGCCTGCATGAGCCGTATCCCTACCCGTATATCAGTATGATCAGACGGTCATGATCTCCTTCTCCTTGATTTCGAGCAGCGAGTCGAGCTTCTTCGAGTATTTCTCGAGCAGTTTCTGCGACTGGGTCTCGCCATCCTTCGACTCATCCTCGGGCATGCCCTCCTTCTGAGCCTTCTTGAAGGCGTCGACGGCATCGCGGCGGGCGTTGCGGAGGCTTATGCGGGCGTTCTCACCTACGCCGCGCACCTGCTTTACGAGCTCCTTGCGGCGCTCCTCGGTCAGGGGCGGGATCGAAAGACGTATCTGCTCGCCGTTGTTCGAGGGCGTAAGGCCGATGTTCGAGTCGAGGATCGCCTTCTCGATGGTGCGTATCATCTTCTTGTCCCACGGCTGTATGAGTATGGTCTTGGCGTCGGGAACGGTGACGCTCGCCACGGCCGAGACGGGTGACTGCGAACCGTAGTAGTCGACATAGACGCTGTTCAGAACGTTGGTCGAGGCCTTGCCCGCGCGGATGTTGATGAGTTCCTCCTCGAGGTGCTGTACCGTGCGCTCCATGCGGTCGGTCGCCTCTTTGATGATGGTTTTGGTATCCATAAACGTATTGTTGTTAAGTATTCGTTGTCACTTCTTGAGTTGTGCGGCCACGGTGTCGATAAGCTCCGCGAACTCCTTCTCGTCGTATCCGACCGACAGATATGCGATTTTGCCCTGCTTGTCGATGACGAAGTTGCGGGGGATGAAGTTCGAGGCGTAGCGTTTGTATATCGCCTGCTCGGGGTCGAGTCCCGCAGGGAACTTGTATCCGTTCTTTTGGAGGAAGGCCTTGACGGTCTTGGCAGCCTCGCCGCGCGATATGGGCAGGAAAACGAACTCCTCGCCCGCAAAGCGGTCGATGATCTGCTTCTGCACGTGCTTGAGCTCCTCGCGGCAGGGCGGGCACCATGTGGCCCAGAAGTTTACGACTACGACCTTCCCCTTAAGTTCGGAGAGGGTTATGCTCGAGCCGTCGACCATTGTCACCTTGAAGTCGGGAGCCTTGTCCCCGACCTTGACGAGGGTGCTCTCGGCAATCTGCTGCTGTTCGGATTTCTCCTGCGCGTGGAGCGTGGTGGCGGGCGCTGCGGCCATCAGGATGGCTGCTGCGACCATGAAGAGCGCCTTGCGGCTTAAGATCCTGTGTATCATGATTCGATGTGCTTTTGTGTTTATGGTTTGGCGTTTATATCGTTATCGGTGTACAAGCGTGCCGATGGTCTCACCCTCGAGCACCTTGTGCAGGTTGCCGGCGGTATCCATGTCGAAGACGATGATGTCGAGGCCGTTCTCCTTGCAGAGCGTGAAGGCGGTCATGTCCATGACCTTGAGGTTACGCGTGTATACCTCGTCGAAGGTTATGGCGTCGAATTTCTTGGCCGCAGGGTCCTTCTCGGGGTCAGCCGTGTAGACGCCGTCAACGCGCGTGCCTTTGAACAGGACGTCAGCCTCGATCTCGATGCCGCGCAGCGCGGCGGCCGTATCGGTCGAGAAGTATGGATTCGAGGTGCCGCCGCCGATGATGACGACATATCCGGCCTCGAGATACTCGATGGCGCGCGCCTTAGAGTAGTATTCGCCTATGGGCTCCATGCGTATCGATGTGAGCACTTTGGCCTTGATGCCGTTGCTTTCGAGGGCCGAGTGCAGCGCCAGCGAGTTTATTACCGTGGCGAGCATTCCCATCTGGTCGCCCTTGACGCGGTCGAATCCCCGGCCCACGCCCTGCAGGCCGCGGAAGATGTTGCCGCCGCCGATGACGATTCCGATCTGGATGCCTGCGGCGGCAGCGGCACCGATCTGCTCGGCGTATGACTGCAGAACCTCGGGCGAGAGTCCGTAGTGTTGCTTGCCCTGAAGCGACTCGCCGCTAAGTTTCAGAAGTATGCGTTTGTATTTCATCTGTGTGTCGTGTTTTAACCTTTTGCGAAGATAAGAAAAAATCTTCTTTTGCGCAAAGCGGCGCGGCTTTTCGCGGGGGAATGTCGTGACGGTAAGTATAAATACTTATTTTTCGGTCGTGGCAGGGGATAAGTATTGGCCGAAATGTCGTTTGTTCGGATTTTGCGCTATCTTTGTGTTGCCAAAAAAGGGCTTTGCCCGCGGGGTGCGGTCAGGTGGCTGCAAGGGCCCCGCCGATATGAAAGGAAATAGGTACAACTCAATAAATTCACTGACAATATGGTTGATATTTTCGAAAGACTTGAAAAGAATGCAGGAGGTCCTATCGGCCAGTACATGCAGCGTGTGCACGGATATTTCGCGTTCCCGAAGCTGGAGGGCGAGATCGGCCCCCACATGCGTTTCCGCGGTAAGATGATGCTCAACTGGAGCCTTAACAACTACCTCGGTCTGGCCAACCACCCCGAGGTGCGCAAGGCCGATGCCGCAGGTGCCGCAGAGTTCGGTATGGCTGCCCCCATGGGCGCACGTATGATGAGCGGCCAGACCAAGTACCACGAGCAGCTCGAGCGCGAACTGGCCGAGTTTGTCGGCAAGGAGGATGCCTTCCTGCTCAACTATGGTTATCAGGGTATGGTCTCGATCATCGACTGCCTGCTCTCGCCGCGCGACGTTGCCGTCTACGACGCCGAGGCTCACGCCTGCATCATCGACGGCCTGCGTCTGCATAAGGGCAAGCGTTTCGTTTATGCCCACAACAACGAGGAGTCGTTCCGCCTGCAGCTCAAGCACGCTACGGAGCTTGCCGAGGAGCAGCACGGAGGTGTTCTGGTCATCACCGAGGGCGTATTCGGCATGAAGGGTGATCTGGGCTTCCTCGATGTGATCACCAAGGCCAAGAAGGATTTCAACTTCCGTGTTCTGGTGGACGATGCGCACGGCTTCGGAACCATGGGCCCCGGCGGACGCGGTACGGCTGCACACTTCGGTGTGACGGATCAGATCGACGTGCTGTTTAACACCTTCGCCAAGTCGATGGCCGGTATCGGCGCCTTTGTCAGCGGTCCCCGCTGGTTGATCAACCTGCTGCGTTACAACATGCGTTCGCAGCTCTACGCCAAGTCGCTGCCCATGCCTATGGTTATCGGCGCGCTGAAGCGTCTGGATCTTATCCGCAACCACCCCGAGTATCAGCAGAAGCTGTGGGAGATCACCCGCGCCCTGCAGAGCGGTCTTAAGGAGAACGGTTTCGATATCGGTGTGACGCAGTCGCCCGTAACCCCCATCTACATGAAGGGCGGTAACGAGGAGGGTACCAACCTCATCGTCGACCTGCGCGAGAACCACGCACTCTTCTGCTCGATCGTTATCTACCCCGTCATCCCGAAGGGTGAGATTATCCTGCGCGTGATCCCGACGGCGGCTCATACGATGGAGGATGTGAAGTATACGATCGACGCCTTCAAGGCCGTGCGTGACAAGTTCGAGGCCGGTTACTACCGCTCGATGCCTATCCCGATGATGGCCGATCCCGACTTCAAGGTACGTTAGTCGTTGGGGAAGGCTGTACGAACATGCTGTTTCAGGGATTGCGGACACTGCAATCCGAACAATATCTAAAGAGAAAGATCTGCCCATTGGGCAGATCCTTCTCTTTATGCCGTTATGATGTCGCCTGTGCGGCGTGATTGGTACGGTATATGTGTCCTTACGGGTTGAACCTAATTGGAAAAACTTTGAAAAATATCGTTACTTTGCTTACGCTTGCAATTTTGTCGGTCATCGTGACGGCATGTACCGTCGGAGCGCGCTCTGCTGCTGTGGACAGCACGCCGACAAGCGACTTTTCACTCAAGGATTTCATGGGACGGTGGTATGAGATTGCGCGCTTCGACCACTCGTTCGAACGCGACATGGAGTATGTCACTGCGGACTATATCCTTCAGGATGACGGCACCGTCGAGGTCATAAACAGCGGTATGCGCGGGGGTGAAGCCCATACGGCACGCGGCCGCGCCAAGACAACCGATACGCCCGGGCGCCTGCGGGTGTCGTTCTTCTGGATCTTTTACTCTGATTATAACGTGCTGGCGATGGGCGACGATGGCGGGTGGGCCCTTGTCGGGAGCCGCTCGCCCAAATATCTGTGGATACTGTCTCGCACGCCGCACCTCGAGCAGGGAGTTCTCGATTCGATCCTTGCGAAGGCCGCCTCGCGCGGATACGACACGTCGAAACTTATCTACGTCGAGCAGAGGTAAGGACGCGATATGCTTTCGGCAGATGCTTCTGCCTGTCCACATTGCCCTTTGAAAAATATCCTTTCAAGGAAGATGTTTATGCGGATGCGCTATTCCGCAGAGGGATGATTCTGAGCCTTGCGCACGCCCTTGAGGCGGAAACGGTAGATGATGTTGCGCTCGGGATGGCCCGCAACGTGGAACGAGAGGTAGAGCCACCGTCCCTTGATGTCGAGCCCTTCGGGTTCGTATCCCGTGGAGTTGAGGTCTATGAGGCGCAGGCGTTGTCCCGTTGCGGCGTCGACGACGTGCATGCTGCAGCCGCGTGACGGCACGCCGTCGGGAAGGTATATGCAGCGTCGGTTGGCCAGACTGCCTTGCGGTATGGCTATATCACCCACGCGTATGTCCCCCAGAGCGTCGGCCGCCGTAAGACGTACCATCCCTTCGGCGTCCGAGTCCGCCAGACGCGGCAGCCGGAAACGGCGGAAGGTGCGCTCTCCGTCTATGGTACAGTATCCGTAGAGGATTTTATTGCGGCGGTCGACACACCAATCCATCGGCCCCGTACAGTCGTCGTCGGTGTATATGATGGTCTGGACGATGCGTGAGCCTTCGGTCGAGATATCGGTTACGTAGCAGGCCCGGTCGCCGCGGCACTCCGAAACATACAGCAGCGGGAATTTCGATCGGCGCGAGTATCGCTCCACGCCGAACGAGGCGTTGTTACAGTGCGAGTCGTTGCCATCGAGTTGGAATGTCGAGATGAAACGCCGCCGTTTGAGGTCTAACACAACGCACTGCCCCTTGTCATGGAGCGAGAAGGCGTAGCGTCCCCACAGGGCCAGCCCTTGCGACGAGCCTTCTATGGTGACGGCCGTAGTGTCGATTATGGTTGAGGTGTCGATGTATTGTTCGCCCTCGAAGGCCGGAAGACGGTAACGTTGTGCCTGTGCCGCCGCTGCGGCGCACAGAATCAGGATGGTCAGCAGCAGGCGTCTCATCAAAGCATCTCTTTTATGGTACGTTCGATGCCGTCGGCGTCATATCCGCAGATGGCTTGCAGTTGGGCTACGGTACCGTGCTCGACGAATTTGTCGTCGATGCCGAGTGACCGTACATGTGGCGTGAGGCCGTTGTCGCTGAAGAATTTGGCGACGGCTTCGCCTACGCCCCCGCGCAGGATGCCGTCCTCGACCGTAAGGATACGGTCGAAACGTGCGGCTTCGCGCAGCAGCGCCTCGTCCAGCGGCTTGGCAAAGCGCAGGTCATAATGCGCTATGGTGACGGGATATCGGCTTTCTATTCGTTCGATGGCCTCGGCGGCGAGATTGCCTGCCGTGCCGATGGTTATGACGGCCATGTTCTTGCCATCCTTCAGGCGTCGGCCCTTGCCCGTGGGTATGGTCTCGAACGGCACGCCGCGCCACTCGACACCTTCGCCGCAGCCGCGCGGGTAGCGTATGGCGTATGGCGAGGGAGTATTGACGGCCGTGTAGAGCATGTTGCGCAGTTCGAGTTCGTTCATCGGCGCCGCCACTATAATATCCGGTATGCACGAGAGGTAGGCCAGATCGAAACTTCCGTGATGTGTGGCTCCGTCCTCACCCACAATACCCGCACGGTCGATGCAGAGCGTCACGGGAAGGCGTTGCAGCGCTACGTCGTGGATTATGTTGTCGTAGGCGCGCTGCATGAACGACGAATATATGTTGCAGACGGGATGCAGGCCGCCTGCGGCGAGTCCCGCGGAGAAGGTCACGGCGTGGCCTTCGGCTATGCCGACGTCGAAGCAGCGGTCGGGCATCTCGCGCATCATTATGTTGAGCGAACATCCCGATGGCATGGCGGGCGTTATGCCGACGATGCGGCGGTCGGCGCGTGCCAGTTCGAGCAGCGTCTCGCCGAATACATCCTGATAGCGTGCCGCAGAGTTGCTCGCCGGAATACGCTCGCCCGTGTCGGGGTTGAAGCATCCGGGGGCGTGCCATACGGGCTGGTTGTGCTCGGCGGGGGTGTATCCCTTGCCCTTGACCGTTATGACGTGCAGCAGCTTGGGCTCGGGTATCTGTTTCAGCGCCGAGAGTATGCGTACCAGCTCCTCGATGTTGTGGCCGTCGATCTGTCCGAAGTAACGGAAATTGAGGCTCTCGAACAGGTTGCTGTTCTGAAGCAGTCCCTGCTTGACGGCGTTGCCGGCCTTCTGACACAGGCGCAGCAGCGGCGGTATGTGCGAGAAGAGGTTCCACAGACGACGCTTGAAACGGTTGTAGTGGCGCGAGGTCGAGACGTGTGCGAGGTAGCTCTTGAGGGCGCCCGTACCTTCGTCTATCGACATCTCGTTGTCGTTGAGTATGACAAGTATGTCGGTCGATTTCTTCTCTCCGGCATTGTTCAGGCCCTCGAACGCAAGTCCTCCCGTCATGGCGCCGTCGCCGATGACGGCCACGACCTTGCGCTTCTCGCCTTGCAGTTCGGCCGCTTTGGCCATGCCGTATGCCGCCGATATCGAGGTCGAGGCGTGTCCCGTGCCGAAGGCGTCGTATTCGCTCTCGCTCATGCGCGGGAAGCCGCTTATGCCTCCCAGCTTGCGGTTTGTGGGGAAGAGGTCGCGGCGCCCCGTGATTATCTTGTGGGCGTAGGCCTGATGCCCGACGTCCCAGACAACCTTGTCGTCGGGGGTGTCGTAAACGTAGTGTATGGCCACGGCGAGCTCCACGGCGCCGAGGCTTGAGGCCAGATGTCCCGGGTTCTTCGAACACTCTTCGATGATATATCGGCGCAGCTCGCGGCAGTATTGCGGTAACTGCGCGACGGAGAGTTTCTTGAGGTCAGCCGGTGAGTTGACCTTGTATAATAGGTCGTATTCTATCTTGTCGATTGAATTCATGGTGCAAATATACTCAAAGCCCGCAGCAATGGCAAATGAAAACCATGTTTTCAAATCCGTTGCTGCCGGGGCGTAGCCTATCCAATGTAAAGATAGCAAATCCGCGAACAAAAACCAACGTTGAACGTCTCTTTTGCTCGCGGATTTTCGTGTGAGTCGGGGTATGGCGTCTGTCGGATGCGGAGGCGAGAACGTTTCCCCAGTCGGCACAAGGGCCTATTTCATGTGTTTGCGCAGGTCGTCGGCCGACGAGAGATGGAAACCGTTTGTTATGACCTTGCCGTCGCGGCCGACAAGTACGGCGTGCGGTATGCCCGAGATTTCGAACATTTGCGCGAGCCTGTTCCATTCGTCAACGGTGAGATATATATGCTCACCTTTGATCGATTGCTCTTTCATCCACTGCTCGGCCAGTTTGCGCGGGGAAGTCTTCTCCTCGCAGATGTAAAGGAACCGTACCGGCTCGCCGCTCAGCTGCTCGACGATCTCACGCTGGGCAATCATGCTTCTACGGCATGGGCCGCAGTTCATTCCCCAGAAGTCGAGGTAGAGCAGGTTGCCGGCGTATGGTTCTATGATGCGTAGCAGAATCTCCTCCGCCGGCGTTGGCGGGGTTTTCTTCTCGGACTTTTCTGTCGCGGTGCTCTCTCCTTGCCTTGCGGCCTGCCGCTCGGCGATGAGATCCTTTACGCGCATCTGTTCTTCAACCATCTTGCGCATGATGTATGGATTCCTTATCGTGGTAAGGAAGTCATAGCCGGTTGACAGGATAGTGTTGACGGCTTCGTCCCCGAGGTTGTCCATGCTGTAGTATAATGGTGAGAGTATCAACGTGATGTGGCTGCGTGCGCGTGCCATCTCCGCCATAAAGCAGTCTCCGATGCCGTAATCGCGCATATTCTGTTCGTCGATGCGTTGCTTGCTTTCGAGCAGTGTCCGGGCCTCGGTCTGCTGCCCATATAATCTTCTTGCAATATACTCATACTCGAACAATGAATATTTGCTGAATACGGGATCGAACTCGCTGCGGTTGAATATGCCCAATGTTCTGGAACTCATAAGAGTCAGCGGGTTGTCGTAAACGAACAGACAGTAGTCGTGTATGGTGTTGAACATACGTTTATGATCGAGCATTTCAAAGTCGGGATCGGTCGTATAATATGTCGAACCGTCTTCGGCCTTGTTCTTTATCTCTCCTTGACGGTTGTATTCAGCGTATATATCCTCCATGAACTCCAACAGCTCACAAGCCACGTTTACCATCACCAGCTCCTTGCCGAACGATGACAAGGGGGTGTCGCGCAGGCATTGCTCGGCAAAGGTGCCGTCCCATACGCGGTTGTATCTGTCGGCCAATTGGTCTATGAGCGCTTCGGTTGCGGCGCGGCCTGCGGCAATGGAGTCCGTCATCTGTTTGTATCGTTCAAAGCCGCGGGTATAGTTCAGCCGGTCGTGAAGCGGATAATTCAGGGCGTTTATCATGCCCGACTCGCCTCTGGAGCGGAAAGCCGTATTGTCGGAATTTATTGTGTGGAACACCTCCAATGTATCCCCGGGCATAAGGAACCACACCTTTGCGGGAAAGCTGGAAAGAACAAATTGCGGGTACTCTATCGGTATGTCTGCTTCGTAGGTGTTGTCGGGCCCTATGTCTGCCAATACCGAAGTTTCGTCGTGGTAAACGTGGTCGTAACTCATCAGACGTACGGTTGTCACGCCCAACTCGGGCGAGTAGTTGTCCAGATGCACCTTGACGTGTGCCGTTGCGCTCTTGCAGAACTCCATGCCGCGGTGGCGGCGGTAGTCGATGTTGACCTCGGCGCCGCTGGGCGGCAGGCTCATGTAATATTCCGCTGTCATGGTCCACGGGTCGATTCCGTCTTCCCCGATGGCAGGGACTTTCGGTGCGCTCTTGGCAAGGTGTATGCCGTAGATGTTATTGTCGGACCGGTTACCTTCTTTGACCATGTTGAGCCGCTCGACCGAGGCGGGAACGGCCTCGAAGAGCAGCGTGCAGAGCATCTTGCCCGAGGCGGGCATATATGTCTTTTTGTCGAGCTCGATCCCCTCGGCCCCGAGGATATGGTATTTGTTGCCTGTGGCGGGGTCTATGAGGTCGGTGTCGGACGATACCTTCACCCACGGGTTTGGGTTGTTGCGCAACTCGGCCTTGACAACGGTGCGGTCGTTGCCGAGCGTGATCTCCGTAAAGGTGATCCATGTGGGGACATAGTCGATGTCGGGATTTTCGATCACGCGCTGCGCGGCAGACGTGAGCGCGACAGCAAGTGCGAGGAGAAGAAGCATGATCCGTTTCATGGAGGTAGTGTTTGGGTCTTATGGCAAATATACGCAAAACAGAGCGTTAAAACAATAGCGCGGCCTTTTGAGGGTCGGCGATATGCTCATGTTAAGGCAAACAGTGCCGTTATGCGGCCGTGCAGGGGATGCCTGCCTGCTCGACGTGGCGCGCTATGACCGGCAGATTCTTTTGGCGGCCTTCTTGATAGAGGAGGGGGAGAGGTGGCGGAGTTGCGGATGTCGGATTTTTTTACGAACATTGCACGCGGGAGGCGCATACGATATTGCGGTGATGTGCGTTTCTTTTACAGGCGGCGTATACCGTATGCCTGTGTGCGGCCGGTCGCGTATGTCAGGTATGGAGTGTGCGGACTGTTGTCAGGTATGTAGATGATGAGTTGACATGAAGAGAAAAATATTATATGTGGCCGTTATTTTGGGCATGGTGACAGCCGTGCTGTGCATCTCTTCGTGCCGGGACAGTCGGTCGGACGGCTATCCTGTACCGGGGTGCAGGAATGCCGTAGAGTGGGAGATGGTGTTGGGCGGTGGCGACACCGGTGCCGATACCGGAGCCGATACCCGTGCTGCTGTCGGCAGCGACGGCAGCGGCCGTTTCGAGTATGGAGATACGGTCGTGATGTGCGCCCGCAACGTCGCGGACGGCAGCGTGCGCAGCTATACGCTGCGTCTGTCGGCCGAGGGGTGGGTGCCGCGAATATATTGGTCGGAGGTGGGATCGGAGGTGGAGTTCACGGCATGGCATGCGTCCGAGGCCGTAGGGTTGCACGAGGCCGCTCTCCGAGGAGCGGAATATATACATCTGCTGTCGGACGATCAGCAGCGGTCATACGATGCCTCCGATCTGTTGTGTGCCCGTGCCCGTGTGCGTGCCGGCGAGGCGGTGCGGCTGGAGTTCGGCCATGCATTGAGCCGGTTGAATATACGGCTTGAAAGTCGTGATGCGTCGTTTACGGATGAGGAATTGCAGCAGGCCCAGATCGGTGTACTCACCCCTTGCCGTGTGAAGTTCGATCTGAGAAGCGGTGCCTTGCTGACGTTCTCCGATTATGCATGGGTTACGCCGGCAAGAGATCCCGATACGGGTTGGACGGCATTGCTGTGCCCGCAGACATCCGAATCGATGGGCCCGGAGGGGTGGATACGCGTTCGTGTCGGCGGTCGCGAGACGACCGTATCCGTACCCGAGACTGTAGGCGGGGAACCTTTTACGGGGCTTGAGGCCGGCAAGGAGTTGACGTATCGTCTGAATATGTTGAAGAGTGACGATACGTATGCCGGAACTACGCGTTGGGTCTACGGTGTGAGAGAACCAGCCGGGGATGACTTGAACTCGGACGGCACTCAGCTTGCATGGACCGAAGGGTGCGGGTGGTTCGACTGCAACAAGGTCAATCCGTCGGGCACATCGGCCGGAAGCGACGGATTGATGTGTTGGGCCGCCGCGACCTCGAACCTCCTACACTGGTGGCTGCAGCAGAATGGCGATACGGCTGCCGTGCAGGCATACAACGGTCCGGCAGCTGTCCCCTCGGACATGTTGCACAGCGAGATATTCCAACTCTTCAAGGCGCATTTCCCCAATGCCGGGGACTATCCTCTGAAGGCAGTGAACTGGTTCTTCAACGGCGTTTTCCACAAGAGAATATATGATACCGACGCGGTTGATCCCGCTGCTGGATTTTTCCGCGAGCAGTTGGGGACGCGATCTCTGGGTACGGAGTATGTGGGTACGGATATGAAGCGTGACCGCTTCAATGCCATCGTCAGGCAGGCGCTGGAATCGCGGCAGGGAATCCTGTTCGTTGTCAACATGGGGCGGGCGTGGACGACGCATGCCGTGACTCTGTGGGGCGTGAAGTTTGACGAGGAGGGGCTGATCGACACGCTCTATATGGTGGACAACAACGACGGCCGTTCCGATGCGCGGGGTACGATGCGGACAATGCCGGTGCGGTATCTTCCCTATTCGGATACCAACGCTGATCTGTATCCCTATGTTCCGAACAGCGTAGGCGATTTCGCAATACGCATCGAGTCGCTTTGCACGTTGAGCCTTGGGCGGGATGTGATCATGTGATTTGGACGCTTGCGGCTTCGGGCGGAAGTGTCTTATATGGTAAAAACAGGGCCGCATCGCAGAAACGACGCGGCCCTGTTTTCTTTGTCCGTATGTTATGCGGCCGTGCAGGGAATGCCTGCCTGCTCGACGCGGCGCGTTATGGCCTGCAGCTCCTCCTTGGGGACCTTTTCAAGCGTAGGGCAGGGGGTGTCGCGGTCGAGTGAGTAGACCATGACCTGTCGCGGCGCTATCTCCCGCACCAGATCGAGCCATGCCGCAACTTCACGTTCGGTGGTGTTGTCCACGCGGCGTCCGTTGCACATTCCGCGCAGGAACATCGTCTGCACGATGAGGTGTCCCTCGAATAGTTTCATCAGTTCGACCGTGCGGGCTACGGTGTAGTTGCCTGCCGGGTTGTTTATCAGCCGCACCGTCTCGTCGAAGGCCGAGTCGAGCTTCAGCAGGTTGTTGTCCACGCGCAGCAGGGCGCGGCGGACATCCTCGCGGCCGATCTGTGTGGCATTGCTCAGCACCGATACCTTGGCTGTGGGGCAGTGGCGGTCGCGCAGCGCGAGCGTGTCGTCGATGATGGCCTCGAAGTCGGGGTGGAGCGTCGGCTCGCCGTTGCCGGCGAAGGTTATAACATCGGGCGGCGTGCCGGCGGCGCACATGCGGTCGAGCGTCTCGGCCAGCATCCGTCGTACATACTCACGGGCATTGAAGCGGCGCGCACCGCGGTGGTCGGCATTCCAACCGCACTCGCAATAGATACAGTCGAAACTGCACAGCTTGGATTCTATGGGCAGGAGGTTTACCCCCAGCGACAATCCCAGACGGCGCGAATGCACCGGCCCGAAGATTATGTTGTCATAGAGCGATGTCATGGTTCGGATATTTTTGTATATGGTACTTTTTCGTTATAGGCTTCTCGTCCGGCGCCCGCTTCGGCCTATTGCGTCTTCGTGCGGCGGAACTCCTTGGGCGTCATGCCCGTATGCCGCAGGAAATATTGCCCGAAGAACGAAGGGTTCGGGAAGTTCAGATTGTTGGATATCTGCTGCACGGTGAGCTGCGTGCCCGAGAGCAGCGACTTGGCCTTGACGATTACCGTCTGCGAGATCCACTCCGTGGCGCTGCGCCCCGATGCCTGACGTGTGATGATGGTGAGGTACTTGGGCGTTATGCAGAGCTTGTCGGCGTAGTACTGCACCTCGCGCGAGATGGTTATGTCGGTGGCCAGCAGCGAGAGAAACCGTCTGAAAAGGGTATCCTGCCGCGAGCATGGCTGACGCTTGACGGGGTGGTATTGCGTGTATATGGCGGCCAGTTCGTAACAGAGCGTAAGCAGGATCTGGGAGTTGATCTGCATGCGGAAGGGGTGCTGCTTGCGGGCGTTCTTGCGGCGCATCATCTCGCAAAGTTCGAGTATGCATTCGGTCTGCTCCTGAGTGAGCACAACGCACGGATAGTCGCGTATGAGCATGTAGAGCGATGTGGCCGACGGGATGTTTATGTCGTGTATGAAGTCGATGTTGATGGCTATGGTGTAGCCCTTGAAGGTGTCGTCGGTGCGGAGCGATTGGAGGATCGTACCCCTGAAGGCCAGACACATCGTGCGCGGCTGCAGGTGGTATTTCTGCTCGTTGATGATGACGTCGCCCTCGCCCTCCAGACAGAGGAATATGCCGCCCAGACGTATCACATAGGGCATGTTCTCCTGCTTGTTGAGGACGGTATGGTAGTCTTTCTGGTCGATAAAACTGAACAGGTCGGTTTCGGCCGTGGCGGCGAAATCGGCTATTGGGGTTTGGGGTGTGGGAATAGTAGTGTCCATCGACAGATATATTTCTCGGACAAATATACGAATATTTTCGTGATATAGGATATAATATACGTCCGGCGCCGAGTCTTTTTGTGCATTTTTATGAGCAAATAGAACATCGTCTATATCGCGCCGGAGGTGGTGTCGGAGGGTGTTTGCGGAATAATTATGCTAATAAATGGACCGAACGCGGTTTTTTATGTCGCTAATGTTGTATATTTGCGAAGACGACTTGTCCCTAACGGAGGCATTGCCGTAGGGTTGAGCCCGGCATGCGGCGACGGCCGCGCGGGACGGTTGTCGGCGGTGCGGCTGTGGCGGCGCCGTCATGTGAAACCCAATTTTTTTGAAGTTATGTGCGGATTCGTAGGAATGTTCGATATACAGAACAACAGCACCGAGTACAGAGAGCAGGTGCTGCGCATGTCGAAGAAGATTCGTCATCGCGGTCCCGACTGGTCGGGTATCTTTTGCGGCGAGCGGGCCATCATATCACACGAGCGTCTGTCGATCGTGGACCCGCAGTCGGGGCGGCAGCCTCTCTATTCGTCGGACGGCAAGATCGTGCTGGCCGTCAACGGCGAGATATACAACCATCGCGAGATACGCCGCGAGCTGGAGGGCGAATATGAGTTCCAGACGGGTTCCGACTGCGAGGTGATCATACCCCTGTGGCAGCGTATGGGGCTCGGCATGCTGGAGAAGATAAGCGGTATCTTCGCATTCGCGCTATACGATATCGAGCATGACGAGTACCTCATCGCCCGCGACCCGATAGGCGTTATTCCGCTCTACATCGGCTGGGACCGTGCGGGTCACTTCTATGCCGCCTCGGAGCTGAAGGCTCTGGAGGGTATATGTGTTACCATCAAGCCCTTCCTGCCGGGACACTATTGGTCGAGCCGTGACGGCGAGATGAAGCGCTGGTACCACCGCGACTGGGAGTCGTACGACGCCGTTAAGGACAATCCGACCGATATCGGTGCTCTGCGCTCGTCGCTGGAGGATGCCGTGCGCCGTCAGCTGATGTCGGACGTGCCCTACGGTGTGTTGCTCTCGGGCGGTCTCGATTCGTCGATCATCTCGGCCGTGGCCAAGAAGTATGCCGACAAGCGTATCGAGTCGGGCAGCCGCGATGCGGCGTGGTGGCCCCAGCTGCACTCCTTCGCCATCGGTCTGAAGGATGCGCCCGACCTTGCGGCGGCACGGCGTGTGGCCGAACATATCGGTACGGTGCATCACGAGATACACTACACGATTCAGGAGGGTCTGGATGCCCTGCGCGACGTGATCTACCATATCGAGACCTATGACGTGACGACGGTGCGTGCGTCGACGCCCATGTATCTGCTGGCGCGTGTGATCAAGTCGATGGGTATCAAGATGGTGCTTTCGGGCGAGGGCGCCGACGAGATCTTCGGCGGATACCTCTATTTCCACAAGGCCCCGAATGCCCGCGAATTCCACGAGGAGACGGTACGCAAGATCGGCAAGCTGCACCTCTACGACTGCCTGCGCGCCAACAAGGCGTTGAGCGCTTGGGGTATCGAGGGGCGTGTGCCCTTCCTCGACAAGGAGTTTCTGGATGTTGCCATGCGCATCAACCCCGAGTCGAAGATGGTGCGCGGCGAGCACAACATGGAGAAGTGGGTGCTGCGCAAGGCATTCGAGGATATACTTCCCGAGTCGATCGTATGGCGCCAGAAGGAGCAGTTCTCGGACGGTGTGGGCTACGGTTGGATCGACACGCTGAAGAAGATCACCTCGGAGGCTGTGAGCGACCGCGACATGTCGCTGGCGGCGGAGCGTTTCCCGATCAACCCTCCCCGCAACAAGGAGGAGTATTACTACCGTACGATCTTCGAGGAGTTCTTCCCGTCGCAGACGGCGGCGCAGTGTGTGCCGTCAGTGCCGTCGGTGGCCTGCTCGACGGCCGAGGCGCTGGCATGGGACGAGTCGTTCCGCAACATGAACGATCCGTCGGGCCGTGCCGTATTCGGCGTACACGTAAAGGACCTCAAGCACTGATATATGCACTGACTGGGTATATATCCAGAGTAGATATATTTATCCCGGGTCGGTGTGATATGGTTAACCCTCCGTGCGGCATGGATGCCGTGCGGAGGAATTTTTTTGTCGCGTTCGGCGCATGCGCGGCTGCCGATTTGCATATTAAGGTAATAATGACTACTTTTGATTTTCGGAACGAACACAAATGTACTGATATGAGCAGTCTTAATACATCGTTTGCGGGTTTGGAGCTTAAAAACCCGATTGTGGTGAGCAGCAGCTCGCTTACCGACAGCGCCGAGGGGTGTCTGCGTTTGGAGCGCGCGGGCGCGGGCGCCGTGGTGCTCAAGTCGCTCTTCGAGGAGGATATCGTGCGCCGCACCGAGTCGCTTACCGATGAAGCGGCCCATACCGAGTCGGCAGACTACCTTCAGGGTTATCTGCGCGGGCAGATGCTGGGCGACTATCTGAAACTGGTGCGAGAGAGTAAGTCTCTCTGCAAGATACCCGTCATTGCGAGCATCTGCTGCTGTTCGGCGGGCGAGTGGACCGACTTCGCGCGTATGATCGAGCAGGAGGGTGCCGACGCTCTGGAACTCAACGTTATGAGCCTCGCTTCGGATAAGGCGGCCGCCGACGGGGCCTTCGAGCAGCGGCATGTGGAGATCCTCGCGGCGGTCAAGCGCAGCGTCTCGATACCCGTGATCATGAAGCTCGGAGCCAATCTGTCGAATCCCGTAAGCCTCATAGAGCGTCTGCGCGGTTACGGCGCGGCGGCTGTCGTGCTCTTCAACCGCCCCTATCAGACCGATATCGATATCGAGAAGATGGAGTACGTATCGGGCAAGGTGCTCAGCGACGAGAGCGACCTGTCGAACTCGCTGCGGTGGACGGGCATAGCCTCGGCTGCCGTGAAGAATATATCGTATGCCATATCTGGAGGCGTTCACAGCGGTGAGGCCGTCGTGAAGGCCCTGTTGGCCGGAGCTTCGGCCGTTGAGGTGTGCAGCGCAATATATATGGCGGGCGACGCATGGATCTCGTCGGCCTTGGAGACGGTAGAAAAGTGGCAGGAGCGTCACGGTTTCGACTCTGTTGCCGGGTATCGCGGACGTATGAATGCCGCGGATGCCGCCCATGTGGACCGTCTGGAGCGTATGCAGTTCCTGAAATACTTCGAGGGCTTCGGAAACGCCCATCACCACAGGTAGAGCGAAGTGGCGGCAGCGATGTGCCGGTAAATGTGGGCTGCATGATAAATGTATGCAGTCGGTTGTATAAGAGTAAACGAAGAGAGCCGCACCCGATCGGGTGCGGCTCTCGTGTTATAGGGGTGTTACGATTAAGCCTTGCCGGCAGAACCGAGCACGGCCTCGCACTTGTGCATATAGAGCTTCTTGAGCTCGTCGCGAGCGGGACCCAGATACTTGCGGGGGTCGAACTCTGCGGGCTGCTCAACGAAAATCTTGCGGATGGTAGCGGTCATGGCCAGACGACCGTCCGAGTCGATGTTGATCTTGCAGACGGCGCTCTTTGCGGCCTTGCGGAGCTGCTCCTCGGGGATACCTACGGCATCCTTCAGGGCACCGCCGTGGGTGTTGATGATCTTGACGTACTCCTGAGGTACCGACGACGATCCGTGCAGTACGATGGGGAATCCGGGGAGCTTCTTCTCGATGGCCTCGAGGATGTCGAAACGCAATGGGGGCGGAACCAGAATGCCGTCGGCGTTGCGGGTGCACTGCTCGGGCTTGAACTTGTTTGCGCCGTGCGAGGTGCCGATCGAGATGGCCAGCGAGTCAACGCCGGTCTTGCTTACGAAGTCGATAACCTCCTCGGGGCGGGTGTAGTGAGCCTGCTCGGCCGAAACCTCATCCTCTACGCCGGCCAGTACGCCCAGCTCGCCCTCGACGGTAACGTCGAACTGGTGGGCATAGTCTACGACCTTCTTGGTGAGGGCTACGTTCTCCTCATAGGGCAGCGACGAACCGTCGATCATAACCGACGAGAAGCCCATGTCGACGCAGCTCTTGCAGAGCTCGAACGAGTTGCCGTGATCGAGGTGCAGGCAGATGGGGATGTTCTTTCCCAGCTCCTTGGCATACTCGACGGCGCCCTGAGCCATGTAACGCAGCAGGGTCTGGTTTGCGTACTTGCGCGCACCTGACGATACCTGCAGAATCACGGGCGACGAGCACTCGACACATGCCGAGATTATGGCCTGCATCTGCTCCATGTTGTTGAAGTTGAATGCCGGTACGGCATAACCTCCGTTGATGGCCTTTTTGAACATCTCGCGGGTGTTCACGAGGCCGAGATCTTTGTACGATACCATAATTCTTACTTTTATTGAAGTGATGAATATCTCTGTTTCGTGCGGTGCGGATCGGATGACGGGCTGCGGCCTTTTTGTATGACTGTGCGGCTCGTCAGTTTCCGCGACGCAAATATACAAAAATAAATGCAGATGGCTAAATTTTTTGACGTAAGATCGAGTCTTGGGACTCTCGACGGCTCTCGGGCGGGTGGCTGTCGTATGCGCGGCAGGATTAATGTCACGGCGCGCAGTCGAAAAATCATCGTTTCGGGCCGCAAGGTCGGAAAAAATGGTTAGTTTTGTAGAACCACGATTTCGGATACTAACCAAAAACCATTTATATGAAACGACTGTTGTTATTCTTATTCACGGCGGCGTGGCTGCCTGCGGCGGCGCAGGTGAGCGTGTCGTCTTTGAAGGTGAACCATATGAGTGAGCCTTCGGGCGTAGTGGATGCGCAGCCCGTGCTGAGTTGGATTGTGGAGAGTCCCGACCGTAATGTCATGCAGCAGGCATACGAGGTGCGAGTCTTCCGTGACGGCCGCAGTGTGTGGCGTACGGGTCGCGTCGAGTCGCAGAACAGCGTGACGGTGGCATACGAGGGCGAACCTCTGGCCTCGGGTACGCGTTACGAGTGGCAGGTGCGCGTATGGGACAACCGCGGGCGCGTATCTAAGTGGAGCGAGCGCAGCTCGTGGCTTACGGGTATGATGACGCCCGACGAGTGGCAGGCCGAGTGGATCCTGCCGGCCGAGCAGACCGACGCCTCGCCCATGCTGCGCAAGGAGTTCACGCTGTCGAAGCCCGTGGCTTCGGCCGTTGCCTACATCACCTCGCACGGCATGTACGAGGCGGCCATAAATGGCGCCAAGGTGGGCAATGCGCACTATGCTCCCGGCTGGACCTCGTATGACAAGCGTCTGCAATATCAGACCTACGACGTGACCGACATGTTGCAGAAGGGTGCCAATGCCTTCGGCCTGACTCTGGGGCGCGGCTGGTATCTGAGCCTTCTGGGTTGGTCGAGCGGCGAGCACCAGATCTATGCCTACAACAAGATGGCGGCCATTGCGCAGATCGTCATCACATACCGTGACGGTACCCGCGAGGTCATAGCTACGGACGACACGTGGAAGAGCTCTACGGGTGAGATCGTACATTCGACCATATATGACGGCGAGACCATCGACGCGCGTCTGATCCAGCACGGATGGAACAAGGCGGGCTTCGACGACAGCGCGTGGCGCGGCGTGACGGTGGCCGACTATCCCATGGACAATATCGTTAGCAGCGACAGCGAGCCTGTGGTGACGCACGAGTACCGTACGCCCGTCGAGGTGATAACCACACCCAAGGGTGAGAAGGTTCTCGACTTCGGGCAGAATATGGTCGGCCGCGAGATATTCACGTTCAAAGGCCGCCCCGGACAGGAGATCGTCATCTCGCACGCCGAGGTGCTGGACGAGAACGGCAATTTTTATACAATCAACCTGCGTTCGGCCAAGGCGCAGAGCCGATACATCTGCAGCGGCGGCGAGGACCGTTTCGAGGCGAGCTTCACCTTCTACGGATTCCGCTATCTGAAGGTCGAGGGTCTGGATGGCGAGATCGACCCCGACGACTTCAAGGTTGCGGTCATATTCTCCGATCTGGCCGAGACGGGCAGCTTCTCGTCATCGAACGATATGGTTAACCAGCTCCAGAGCAACATACAGTGGGGCCTTCGCGGCAACTTCGTCGACATACCGACCGACTGCCCGCAGCGTGACGAGCGTCTGGGTTGGGCGGGCGATGCACAGGTCTTCTTCCGTACGGCTACGTTCAACCGCGACGTGCAGAGTTTCTTCCGCAAGTGGCTCAAGGACGTGTCGGCGGATCAGCTTCCCGACGGTCAGGTTACGGATATCATACCCATGATCACTGGTCTTGTGGGTGCAGGTCATACGGGCTGGGCCGATGTGGCTACAATCGTGCCGTGGCAGCACTATATGGCCTACGGCGACAAGCGCATACTCGAGAACCAGTTCCCGAGCATGAAGGCATGGGTCGATTTTATCGTCAGCCAGTGCAGCGAGCCATATCTCTGGAATACGGGGTGGCACTACGGCGACTGGCTCTTCTACAGTGTGGACAACGACACGTCGGGAGTCTCGGCCGTGACATACAAGCCCCTCATACAGCAATGTTTCTTTGCCAACTCGGCCGACGTGACGGCCAAGGCGGCCGCCGTGCTGGGCCTCGAGAAGGAGGCGGCGTACTATGCCGACGTTGCGGCCAAGGCGCGCGAGGCCTTCTGCAACGCCTATCTTACGCCTGCCGGATATCTCGTTTCGGCGACGCAGACGGCATACGTTCTGGCTCTGAACTTCGACATGCTGCCCGAACCGATGCGGCCTGTCGTGGCTGCGCGCTTGGCCGACAAGGTTCGCGAGTACGGCCATATAACCACCGGATTCCTCGGCACGCCATACATTTGCCATGTCCTCTCGGAGTGGGGTTATACCGATCTGGCCTACATGCTCCTGCTGCGGCAGCAGTATCCGGGATGGCTCTATCCCGTGACGATGGGTGCTACGACCATCTGGGAGCGCTGGAACTCGATGATGCCCGACCGTACGATTCCCAACAACGGCATGAACTCATTCAACCACTACTCGTATGGGGCCATCGGCGACTGGCTCTACCGTGACGCGGTGGGTCTGCACGAGACCTCGGCGGGATTCAAGACCATGGCCGTAAAGCCTCATACGGGCGGCGGCTTCACGCAGATGCGTGCCGAGCAGATAACACCCTACGGACGTGCCGCAGCCGAGTGGCGAGACGAGGCGGGCGTGTTCACGCTCGAAGTCACGATACCCGTAAATACCACGGCCGAGATATACGTTCCGTCGACGTCGGCCGACGGGGTGATGCTTGACGGTGCGGCCGTGTCGGCCTCGGCCGATGCCTCGCTTGAGGGTTATGCCGACGGATATACCAAGGTCAAGGTCGGCTCGGGAACCTACCGTTTCGAGGTCAAGCGTTAGCGTTGACACATATTTAGATCATGGCGGCGGAGATTCGACTCCGCCGCCTGCTTTTTGGAGAAGGTGCAGTCCGATCTGTTACATGTCTTCGGAAGGTGTGGCTGCATCGCCTCGTTGAGGCCGTCCGTTTTGTCGCGATGCTCCGCCGCAGGGGCCGTTCGTGGAGTTGTCGGGACGGTCGGCACGCTACTTGTGTCGGGGCGGGGTAAACGTGTGACGATGGAGAGTGTGCGTGAACACTATTGGAGGTATTCGCTCTTTGTGATAATCCTCGCGCTCGGGGCTGTGATATGCGTCGAGCTGGCGCCCTATGTCGGGGGACTGCTCGGTGCCATGACGATATATGTCCTGCTGCGCGGGCAGATGAGTTACCTTACCGTGCGTCGCGGCTGGCGCCGCGGCTGGGCGGCAACGCTGCTGCTGGCAGAGGCGGTGGTATGTTTCCTTATACCGCTTACGCTGATCGTATGGATGCTGGTCTCGCGCGTGCAGGATCTGACGCTCGACCAGCATGCACTGATCGAGTCGGTACGCCGCGTAGCCGAGGATATATACAATACGACGGGTTACGACCTGCTTCAAGGAACGAACGTCTCGTCGGTCGTTGGCGCCGCCTCGCGTATGGGGCAGGCCCTGCTCGAGGGGCTATTCAGTTTCGGCGTCAATATCGTTATCCTGCTCTTCGTACTCTATTTCATGTTGGTCGGGGGCGCACGCATGGAGGCCTACTTCAGCTCGCTGCTGCCGTTCGACGCTGCGGTTGCGCGCAGCGTCATGCACGAGATATACATGATCGTACACTCGAATGCCGTGAGCATCCCGCTGATCGCCATCGTGCAGGGAGGAATAGCCTATGTCGGGTATCTTCTGTGCGGCGTGCACAGCGCCCTGTTCTGGGGTGTGGTGACCTGTTTCGCTACGGTCATACCCGTCGTCGGGACGGCTCTGGTGTGGGTGCCGCTGGCGGCATTCATGGCCCTGAACCACAACTGGGGCGGCGCCGTGGGGCTGATAGCATACGGTGTGCTGGTAGTTACCCAGTCGGACAATATCCTGCGGTTCATCCTCCAGCGCAAGATGGCCGATACGCATCCCGTTGTGACCATATTCGGCGTGTTGGTCGGTCTGCCGCTGTTCGGATTCATGGGCGTAATATTCGGACCGCTGATTCTGGCCATGTTCATATTCTTCGTACACCTTTTCAAACGCAAATATATCGATCGGGCCGACGAGGCCGAGCTTTTCGACCGCAGCGTGTAGACTTGTGTACATATACGAAAAAAGACTCCGGAGCAGATCCGCTCCGGAGTCTTTTGTTTATCGTCATCCGACCGAATTATCTTACGGGCGAGATGATGAAGTTGAAGGTGTGATCCTTGTAGTCGACCATATACTGCGGCAGCGGCGTCCAGCCCCACGAGTTGATGCAGCCCAGACCCTGCTGTACCAGATCGAAGCAGAGATAGGTCTTTCCGTCTGCACGCAGGTCGCCCGAGTGACGCTGTGCGGGGCCTACCGATACATCCATCGACTCGGTCGAGTAGGGCAGAGCCGAAGCCGAGAAGGCGTTCTCGGCGATGATGCATAGACCGGCGCCGGCCGTGTCGGTCACCTTGTAGTAACGCAGGTCAGAGCGCGTGCCCGACTCCTGCGGACGTACGTAGTGGTCGTTGTACTGCTCGTCGACGCTCTGCTTGTAGATACCCAGATCGGCGCAGCTCTTGCGGTCAGAGTAGTTCTCGACCTCGCCGCGGCCATAGTACTCGAGCGTATTGAAGCGTGCGGGCAGCTCCATGCGCATGCCGAAGCGGAACATACCCGATACCTTGGCCTCCTTGTCGGTGGTCATGGCCTCCGATACCTTGATCTGACCCTCGCCGTTGATGGTGTATGTGATGGCCATCGAAGCCTTCACGTCGGACATTTCGTAGTTGGCCGTAACGACGGCAACGCCGTTCTCGACCTTGGCGTCGAAGCCGCGGAGATTCATGCGCGGGCTGCGCCATGCGGCGAAGCGGTTTTGCAGCTGTGCGCCAAGGTCATTCTCGGTGGGCGCGCGCCAGAAGTTGGGACGCAGTGACGAACCCTCGGCCATGAGCGATACCTGTCCGTATACCATCTCGTTGATGAAGCCCGAGCGGTCGAACGCTATGCGCCAGTCGTAACCCTCGACGTAGGTGCACTTCTCGAAGCGGGTGATGGTAACGGGGCGGTCCGACTCCTTCATCTTGAAGGCTGCGGCCGTGTCGTAATCCTTGATCGACATCTGGTTCTTAGCCACGACGTGGCCTATGTCGAGAAGGGGCTGCTTCTGCGTCAATACGTAACGTACGTTGAGCAGAACCTCCGCAGCGTCGGGGCATATATCGGCCGAGGTGTAACCCAGCGTCACCTGCTTGCGCTGCTGGGGCGCAACGTCGAGGTTGTCTATGCGGCCGGCCTTGGTAGCGACACCGTCCTGTACTATCTCCCACTCCAAAGCGTACGGCTTCAGATCGGTGAAGAAGTTCTCGTTATATACCTCCACCTTGCCCGAGGCGAGGTCTACGGGCGAGGTCCAGATCGACTGATACTGGTGGCGTACCTCGTAGGCGTGGGGCTGCGGCGTACGGTCGGGTGCGATCAGACCGTTGTTGTTGAACGAGTTGTCGGTAGCGTCATAGTTGTTGAAATCGCCGCCGTAGTAGAACGATACCTTGCCGGTCTCGTCATACTGGGCCAGACCCTGATCGACGAAGTCCCAGATGAAGCCGCCCTGATAGTGGTCGTACTTGCGCACCAGATCCCAGTACTCCTTGAAACCGCCCATCGAGTTACCCATCGCGTGGGCATATTCGCACTGGATAAGGGGCTTCTTGGGCGAGTTCTTGAGGTAGTTCTCGCACCAGTTGTAGTCGGCGTACATCGGGCAGGCGATATCCGTGAAATCGGTGTTGAGCGCCTGCTCGTAGTGTATCGGGCGCGAAGGATCGTACTCGCGGATCCACTTGTAGCAAGCCTCGAAGTTGGGGCCCATGCCGGCTTCGTTACCCATACTCCAGATGATAATCGAGGGGTGGTTCTTGTCGCGCAGGACCATGCGGCTGTCGCGCTCGAGGTGTGCCTTGGCATAGATCGGGTTCTTGGCCAGCGTATGCTCACCGTAACCCATGCCGTGAGACTCGATGTTGGCCTCGTCGACAACGTAGAGGCCGTACTCGTCGCACAGGTCATACCATTCGGGCGTGTCGGGATAGTGACACGTACGTACGGCGTTGAGGTTGAACTGCTTCATAAGCTGTATGTCCTGAATCATACGCTCGCGCGTCATGACGAAGCCCTTGAGGGGATCTACCTCGTGGCGGTTGGCACCCTTGATCAGCACGGGCTGGCCGTTCACAAGCAGCAGGCCGTCCTTGATCTCCGACGAGCGGAATCCTATGCGCTGTGCTATGACCTCGGTGGTGCCGCGGCTGTCCTTGACGTCTACCGTAACCTTGTAGAGGTTGGGCGTCTCGGCCGACCACTTGGCGGGGTTCTTGACGTCGAACGTCAGCTCGGCCTTGCCGCTGCGGGGCGTTGCGGTCTGCTCGGCAACGGTGGTGCCGGCAGCATCGAGCAGCTTGACCGTAGCGCTCTTGACGCCCGAGGTGAAGTCCATCTTCACGTCGAGCGTGGCGTCGGTGTACTGGGCGTCGAGGTGGGGCGTGATCATCATGTCGGTAAGGCGCGCCTTGGGCATGGCTATGAGCTCCACGTCACGCGAGATACCGCTCAGACGCCACAGGTCCTGATCCTCGAGATACGAGCCGTCACACCAGCGGAAGATCTGCAGGGCGATGAGGTTCTCACCCGAGTGAACATACTTCGTGATGTCGAACGATGCGCTGAGGTGGCTGTCCTCCGAGTATCCGACAAACTTGCCGTTGACCCATACATATACGTTCGATACGGCAGCGCCGATGTTGAGGTATATGTCGCGGCCCGTCCAGTCGGCGGGGATGTTGACGGTGCGGCGGTATGAACCTACATGGTTCTGCTCGATGGGTACGTTGGGGGGATCGTTGCGGAAGTTGTTGCGCCACGCATATCCGACGTTCACATAGATCGGATCACCGTAGCCGTTCATCTCCCACATGCCCGGTACCTCGATCGGATTCCACGCCGCGTCGTTGTAGTCCATGGTGTAGAAGTCCGTGGGGCGCTGGTCGGCATTCTCGACCCAGTTGAAGCGCCAAGTGCCGTTGAGCGACATGCGATAGGGGTAGTCCTTGTCGCAATAGGCGCCCTGCGCGGCCTCGGCCGTGTCGAAGATCTTGTAATAGGCGTGCATCGGGGCACGGTTGATCTGGTTTACCTCCGAGTCGTGCCACTCCGTGAAGGTCTGCGCACGGAGCGATACGGCCGACAGGGCTGCCAGAAGCAATAATGTCGTTTTTTTCATTGAACTGATTTTTGTTTTTATGGTTAGTTTCGTTTAGCTGTATGTGTTTTCTCCAAATTGTGTTCTGCAACGTATCTCCGGGCCGTCTCAACGTCCTTCAACGCCTTTTCACCGTCTCTTCACCGCCTCGATGCGTGCCGCCACGGGGTAGTGGTCCGACGGACAGCGGCGCTCGTAGCTGCGAAGGCTTATCTCCTGCGGCGCGGCCTCTCCCTTCTGCGCTACGGCATCCTCGCGCGGTGTCCAGTATCCGTCGGTCAGCACGGCGTAGTTGCGCACGGCAAATGCCGGTGAGACAAATATGTGGTCGATGCGGCTTTCGGTGTGTAGGTCGGGCTTGAAGCTGTTGAAGGTGCCGTTGCGGGCGAAGCGCTTCTCGGCCGCAACGTATGAGTCCTTCAGAAGCCCCGATGTTACGAATGTCTGGTATATCTCGTTGTTCTGGTCGACGTTGAAGTCTCCGGTTATGATGACGGGCTCGCCGCCGCACATCTCGCGCACCTTTTGTACGATGAGCTTGGCGCCCTCGCGGCGTGCCTCGACGCCTATATGGTCCATGTGGAGATTGAAGTACCAGAAACGCAGTTTTGTCTCTCGGTCCTGAAGACGTGCATAGGAGCATACGCGCGGCAGGGCTGCGTCCCAACCCTTCGATCCCGCCACGTCGGGTGTCTGCGAGATCCAGAAGTCGCCCGCGTCGAGCAGGCGGAAGCGGTCGCGCTTGTAGAATATTGGTTCGTGTTCGCCGCCGTGGATACCGTCGTCACGCCCCACACCGACATAGTCGTATTCGGGCAGTGCGGCCAGCAGGTCGTCGAGCTGGTTCTTCTTGATCTCCTGCGCGCCGAATATGTCGAAGTCGATCCACTCGACCTGCTCGCATATTACGGGGCAGCGTCTCTGCCAGCCGTTTCCGTTGCGGGCATCGCCAGCATTATCGTTGCGCATGTTGTATGTGCCTACGGTGAGCGTCTGTGCCTCAACCGCTGCGGCGAGCAGCAGCAGTACGACCGTAAGAAGTCTTTTGGGGGTGTGTAGTGCGGTTCTCATACAGGTTGTGGCAGCCTTGTCGCCATGTCCGTGTTCCGACCGTACCGGTTCTTTGTCCCGTCTGCTATTCGTGTCATTCGGGCGGGTGCTGTCCCTCTCCAGCGGTGTCGGCCGGTCTGCGGCGGCGTTGGCCTTAAATCGTACAAATATAACAATAAAGGCGTTATCTGCAAAAAATATCGTCATGCCACGGCGGCTGTTTACTCGATCGCGCCGTCTCGCAAGACAATATTTTTTGTTGCGACGCAACGGCATCGCCTTCGCCGGTCAAACGGAAAAACCGACAATTTTATTTCTCTCGTCTGTTCCTCCTGTGGCGGCAAATTATACGCCGACGGCGGAGACCTTCTATAAATATAGAGGAAGTCTCCGCCGTAAGTGCCGTTTGCGGCAAGGGTGTTACATGTCGCCCCTGCGCTTGTCGATCTCGTTCAGTGCGAAGGCGTAGGCGCCGAGCGAGATTGCGGTGCTGGCACCGATCTTCGACACCATGACGCCGATACGTTTCTGGGGATCGTACACCACCTCGCGGTCTGAACCGTAGACCTTCAGCGAGCGCGACTCACCGCGGGCGAAGCGTGCGAACTGCTCCTCGTCGTCCAGATCGTACACCTTCATCTGCACGCGGTCGAGGATACCGCCGTCGAGCGAGAAGAGGCGTCCGCGCAGCTGCTCCAGAAGCGAAGGCATGATGTACTTTGCCGCCGCTGTTATGCCGCCGCCGATGACAATAAGTCCGTCGATAAGGGTTACGGCCGTAGCCATGGCGTCGCCCGCAACCTCACCCATCATGGCAAACGAGCGGCGTGCGGCGTCACTGTCGCCCGGGCGCTTGCCCTCGGCGATGTCGAATATATCCTTCGGCTCGAGCGTGGGGTCGGTGATGCCCGAGAGCTGCGCGTAGACGCGCTTCACGGCACGTACGGCCACGCCCTCCTCGACCATCACGTCGGGCATGTGCTTGTGCTTGAGGCAGAAGGTCTCGACGCACGAGTTGTCTCCCACGTGGAGCTCGCCGTCGCTGACGAATCCGAATCCGAATCCCGTGCCGAAGGTGTATCCCAACAGGTTGCGGTAGCGTTTGCTGCTGCCGGCCTTGGCCAGACGGTCGTTTATTTCGGGCAGGGCTCCCGCGAGAGCCTCGCCATAGGCATACAGGTCGGCATCGTTATTTATATATACGGGTATTCCGAACTTGTCGTGCAGGAAGGGGCCGAGGGCAACGCCGTCACGGAAAGAGGGGAAGTTGGGCAGATGACCGCCGATGATGCCGTTGGGGTAGTCGGCGGGGCCGGGGAAGGCGAAGCTGATGGCTACGGGCGGGCAGTCGAGCGAGGCGATCACACGATTGAACCCCTCGACCATCGTGGCCAGACAGCGGTCGAGGTCTGCGGCATTCGAAGGGAGCGTTATCGGCTCGACAACAAACCGGTTGGCGCGCACGGCGCCGAATACGAAATTGGTGCCTCCGGCATCGAGCGTGATGACGGTGCGGTTATCATTTCTGTACATTATTGTGTCGTTTTAGATTGAACTTGTGTGTGGCTTTAGGTTCCGCCAACACAAAGGTAATGTTTTTGCTCGAAAAAGCCGCATCGACACGGAAAATGGTTTTTCGGGCTATTTCTACGCCTTTCGTCGTTATTGTATTTTTTTATAAGTCTGCCAAATGTCATAAGCCGTCTTTATCGTTTTGGCAGAGTCGCCACGATATATATTTATGATATACGATTTTATGGCTGCGCGTGCGGGTGACACACCTGTCTGAGTCTGTGTCAGTGTGTAATATAAAATTATATCTTATTTATACATAGAATGATAAGCCGACATAGCACGAACGGTTCGCGGCGTGCCGGAAGAGGGCTGAAGGGATGATAAAAAGGGTGTATATTTTATTGAAAAAATTTGTTTTGTCGGAAAATGTAGTTATATTTGCATCGTAATCGGCCATACGTGAGTGGGCGCATGCGATTGAATCGCAAACGATTGGAAAGAAAAATTTTTGCCGATTGCGGACATATTGACAAAAAAAAGCGTTAGCTTTACTCTGGTTTGCTGAAACTTAGACACTTTTATCGAACCGCCGAGGAATAAAGTTTGCGCTCACGTTGGTTTCAACGTGGGCTTTATTCTTGATTTGGGCGGATAGGTAGTCTAAGACCTCAGCAAACAAACACAGATTTAGTCCACGTCTTTTTTTGTTGTCTTGTGTCGAAGGGAATAGAACACTTTTATGTTTAACCTTTTTATAAACAACAAAAAAATGAAGAAAACAACTGTAACGAGAGCCTATGAGGCTCCTGTGGTAAACGTTGAGTCGATCAACGTCGAGAAGGGATTCGCTCAGAGTGGTGGAACCGGAAGCTTTGATGATCCCTCGGAGTGGCCTAGCCTCAACTAGAAGTCATCTTTTCTGAAACTTAGACAATTTAAATCCGCTCAAATCAAAGAATTATGAAAAAACTTTTATTATGTGCATCTGCCTTTGCACTTATGCTTGGCAGCTGTTCTAAGGACGATACCGAAGTCGCTCCTGCCGAGGTGAAAGGCAAATTGGCTTTCACGGCATCTATGACACTCGGTGAGGCGAACGAGACTCGTACACACCTCGAGAATGGAAAGTATATGTGGGATAAGGGTGACATGCTTCACGCATCAGTCGTTGGAAGTACGCTGACTACGATCCCCTTTATTGTATCTGGTGAGCCAAATGCCGATGGAACGGCTAATTTCGCAGTTGTAGAGGAGGATCTCAACTATCTTGGCGAGGGCCCGTACTACCTTACTTATCCCGAGGATGTCAAAGTAGGTGGTACTGCAGAGGCTCCTGAGGTTACGGTTACGATTCCTGCAACTCAGCGTTACCGTACTAACTCGTTCGCTACGACTACGGCTCCCGCAGTTGCCGTAATTGATAAGTATGAAGGTGCTACGACGAAGGTGGCGATGCAGCCTGTTAGTTCGTTTATCGTTGCTAATGTTTCTGGTTTTGGTGAGTTGAAGAGCATGAAGCTCGAAATGAAGAATGGTAAAACCACATATGCATTGAATGGTTCTGGTACCGTTTCTTTCGCTAAGGGAACTACCCAGTATGCTCTTGAGTCAGTTACGCCGGCATCATCAGCTGTGAAGGGTGTGACTATAGACTTCGGTGCAGGTGCTGGTAACCTTACTGATGGAGCTCTGCAGCTGTGGTTTGTGGTTCCTGCAAATCTTGATCTCGCCGGTACTACGCTTACCTTTACTCCTACGTTTAAGAAGGGCAATACAACTGAAGACGGTGATGCGGTAGCAATTACTGTTTCGGATAACTACAAGGGCCCCAACGGTACGTCTAACCTTGCTCGAAATGCATTCGCTGCTGTCAATGTAGCTGTAAGCCCGAAGGGTAGTGTGCTTGTAAGCAACGAGGCTGAACTTGTTAAGTATCTCTATGCCGTTGGTCTGACCACGTCAGCACTTGACGATGTAAATGCAGAGTACATTGATGAAGATAATAATTTCAAGACCGCTGTTATTGCAAAGGATCTTGATTTCACCACTTTCGATGCTACCAAGTTCTATGACAATGAGGATAAGCTGATGTCGGATGCTCTTGGAGCTTACGTACAGAACAATTCTATGATTGAGTCTATCGCTGAAGGTGCGAATATCGAGGGCCTTGGTGATGGCGTGACGATTAAGGGATTGGCCGTTGATGGAAGTCTCATTGGTGCAAATAAGGTTACGTTGACTAATCTGACGATCGATGGCGCAAAGGTCAAGAGCAGCTCATTCCTTGGCTATCTTCCTGCATTCTCTGGCGTTACTATCAAGAATGCACAGTTGACGGGTGAGGCTACCGTTAAGGCTATGTTCGGAGGTATTGATAGTTCACTGCTTCCTTCGCTCAACTCGGATAAGGTTAATATCGAGTTTAGCACGGGTGATAATGCTGTTGAGTATCTGACTCCTAAGCTCACTCTGAAGGGTGATGTAGATGCCGCCGATTATGCTAATTATTTCGGCGATGTACTTCGTGTCAAGACTATTGCTGCAAGTGATGCAACTTCTAGCCCTGTAATCTACGGCCTTGTGGCTGGCAAGCCTGTTGAGAACGTATTGGCCGCTCTTGAGGTAAATGAGAAAGGAGCTTTGGTTAATCCTATCTCGGTTCTGTCGGGTGAGGGTGCTGAGGCAATCAGCTACTGGACTGGCGCTGCAGTTGAAGCAGATGATGATGACTACCTGACTGCTGAGGAGCTCGCTGGCGCAGTAAGCAATATGAATTCTAATAATGCTAAGACTGTTGTATTGAAGAACAATATCGATCTGCGTGGTGACAATGGTGAGGGTCTTGTTTGGACTGTAGGTGGCGGCGCTGTTGAGGTTTCTGCTGCTAAAGACAAGGATCAGAAGCCTCTGCCTGTAACTGTATCAAATGCTTATATAGCAGGTGAGACCGAGTTGATACCCGATGTAAATATTGCAACTTATTCATTGTTCGGTAATGTCGTAATTGCAAAGGATATTACTGTAAAGGATGTAACTATCGAAGTGGCTAAGTTGGCTGAGGGTGCTTCTGCTATCGTTGGTGGCCTTGGCTATCAGGGTTCTGCTAATAACGTTACCGTTGAGGGCCTTTCTATCTCGATAGACAAGGATGTAGTGATGGCAAAAGACTTCTCTGAGGTAGCCGGCCTTATCTCTGCTCCTAAAGCTGCTTCTGAGAATAACACTGTCAGTGGCCTTGCTCTCAATACTAACGGAAACGAGAGTGTAGGTGCTACCGGTGCTTTGTTCGCTGTTGCTCCCGAGAAGTTCAATGGCAACGAGGTTGCTTTTGCTGATGGCGCTGCTGCAATGCCTATGATTGGTCAGTGGACTGTTACTGACGATCACAAGGGCGATAATGCGATTACCGGATTGGTTAACGAGAAGGGTAGTCTTATTGGAAACCTTATCTTGTCTGCAAGTGCGAGCGGCCAGACTATTATTCTCGAGTTCGATGAGACGTGCAAGGCCTATAATGGTTACTACATTGGAGCCTTCTTCAAAGCAACGGACGACGGTAAGACTAACGCTGTTATAGTAAATAATGGAACTGCTATCGTAGTTAATAAAGTATTCGGAAAATAAATCATAATAGACCGCTGCGCGTCAAGGCGCGCGGCGGCCTTTCTCTCTCAAGATGGGGATATCGACACGCTGTCGTCCGAGGACGCAGGGCGCCGATAACGACAAATCCAGCCCCGAACGGTTTTGCCGAGCGTGTGCTGTCAATGTCGTTCCGAATATGAGGGTGAGGTACGGCTTTGTAACCCCTAAGTACACGTATTAACCCAACGGGCCGGATTCATTGATCCCTATTTTTAGTCGGGGCCGTGTTGATCTACACGGCCCCTTTTTTATTTGTAGTTTACATCGGTTTATTTGTGTGAGAAACCCTTGCGACAGACGCTGCCGCAAGGGTTTTCTATTTTATATGTGTCGATATATTCTTGATATCGCCTGCTATGGCTCAAGCAGTCTCGGCAGTGTGGTTTTGGGCGCTTTCAGCCGTTATTTGAGCGGCCGCACCATCGCAAGGTCGTATTTTGCGTCGCCCGTACCGAAATCGAACCCTTCGGAGAAGTCGAGCGGATAGTTGCTCTCCTCGAAGCCCAGACGCTCATAGAACGCCTTGAGATCCTCGTGCGAGGGTATGAGCATCACGGCGGCCATGCCGCGGCGGCGCAGCTCCTCGACGGCCTCCTCTATAAGCGCCGAGGCAAGGCCGCGGCCGCGCCACGCCTCATCGGTGGCGATGGCGTAGAGGTATCCCGTAGGGCCGTATGTAGTGTCGATCTCGACGATGTGGAGCATCGATACGATATGTCCGGCCTCGTCGCAGCGCACGAGCATGTTCTCGGGGCGGTATACCTCCGTCAGGTAGAGGTCTATGAAGGCGCGGTCGTCGCCGAAGACCCGCTGCCACAGCTCGCGGCACTCGATCTCGCGCAGCGAGAGTGCACGCAGGGTCATCTTCTCCTGCATGGCGGCGGGGTGGTACGACATCTTCGAGCGGCGCAGTCCCGCGAGACCCATATCCTCTTCGCGGTTGACCATGGTGTAGCCGCGCTCGGCAAGCGCACGGGCGAAACAGCGGTTTATCATGGGGAAGACGCCCTCGTATGACGAGTCGGCCTTCTCGATATGCGTGCAGAAGACCTCGGGTGTGATCTGCGACCCGTACGTAAAGGCCACCATGCGGCCCTCGACGCGCAGCACGCCGCCGTAGAGGCCCAGTGCCTCGTAGGCGTCGAATGCGCGGCGTATGGCCCGCTGCTCCTCCGACATCTCGTATTCGTGTTCCGTGCGGTGCTCCACGTCGTCGACTTCGTCGGCCTCCTTGCGCTGCTGCCATTCGCCCTCAAGGCGCAGGCATTCATCTATGTCTTCCACGCGCAGCTCCTCGAACGTGTAGTCGTAGAGCGCCTCGAAGCGGTTGACGTGGTTGCGCTTGGGCTGGTATTTGCGGCCCGTAAGCTGGCATAGGTCCGACAGCGAGTAGATGTAGTCCTGATAGTCCCGGTTGTCGCATATTGCGAAACACTCGTTGCCGCGGCGCAGGCATGTGGCGGCCTCGGCCTCCGTATTGATGATGACGGGCGTGCCGTCGGGACGGAGTCCGTAGTGGGCGTCGGCCCATGCGGCGAAACTCTCGGCGCAGCGGTGGCACATGGCGATCATGCGGAAAGGCAGGCCTGCGTCGTGCGCATCCTCCATAAGCAGGGGGAGCAGCTGCCCGAAGTTCTCGCAGCCCAGAACCATATATCCGCGCTGGCCGTGTCCGAGGTCGAAGCGGACGACGAGCGAGCCGTCAACCTCGGCCCAGACGGTGTTGTATTGGTGCTGCCAGCAGTAGATGTTGGCGAAGGTGTAGTCGCAGATGGGTATTGCCGCCGCAGCCAGATAGGCGTCAATGGTCGGCTTGTCGGTGGTAAGAACCTTGCGGAAGGGGATCATTCACTGTATAGTTTTTGTTTTCGACATGTGTATAGTAGCTCTGTATGAGAGCCTTGAGGTATTGTTCCGTGTCCGGTACCGCGACCTCGCCCGCGAGGTTGCGCTCGTGCCGAACGTCATCCACGGCGTATATGTCGCGCACGCTCTTTTCGTCGAAGCGCACAAGATAGTTGTCCGTGATGGCCTGATAGATATTGTTGTCGTAGTTGACGGCCGCGGGTGTGTCTGTCGGCTCGTTGAATATGTCGCGGCCGAAGGCGAAGTAGGGGTTGTCGTATCCGAGCAGTCCGAGCAGTGTGGGCATGATGTCTATCTGTGAGGCGACGTGTGCATACTCGCCCTGCAGGCGGCTGTCGGGAGCGTACATGAACCCGAAGATCTGGTAGTCGGCGGGCGAATGCCGGAACTCTTCCGAGAATTTCTCGCTCGAGACGTGGTCGGCCACGAAGACGAAGAGTGTCTTGCGGAACCACTCCTGTGAGCCGAACCGCTCGAAGAAGAGGCGGAAGGCGTTGTCGACATACGCTACGCAGCGATGGTTCTTGGTGAGCCCGTCGGGGAATTGTCCCTCATAGCGCGCGGGTATGACGAAGGGGTGGTGTGACGAGAGTGTGAATATCGAGGCGAAGAATGGTTGCTGCGTACGGCCGAGCACCTCGCCCATATATTGCATGAACTCCTCGTCCCAGATGCCCCAATAGCCGTCGAAGTCGTCGCGGCCGTGCTCCTTCTCGTAATCCTCACGGCTGTACGATTCGGTTATGCCTGCGGCGTTGGCGTAGGCTTCGAAGCCCATCGATCCACGGTCCGACCCGCAGAAGAAGAGCGTGCGGTAACCCTCGTCGGCGAGTATGGCGGGCAGCGGGTATGTCGGGGCCAGCGACTGCGGCATCAGTACGAATGGCGTCTTGAATGACGGTATGGAGCTCCACACTGCGGGCAGGGCCTGTATCGACCGTTTGCCGTTTGCATACATGCGGTTGAATGTGTACCCGCAGCCCATGAGCGAATCGAGGAAGGGCGTATATCCCTTTTGCTCCTTATCCTCGTAGAGGTCGGGCCGCAGACGGGCCGAGTGCTCGGCCGAGAAGCTCTCCATGATGAATATGACGACGTTGCGTCCCGCCATCGAGCCCGCGGCCGTGGCCGTAGTGTCAGCCGAAAGTCTAATCGTATCCGCTGCGAGAGTCGCTGAATCCGCCGCAGAGGCCGGAATCCGTCGTGCGGGGCGGTGTATGGGGGAGAATATGTTGCCGAGCGTCGCCTCGTCGAAGTAGTGTTCATAACTTATGGCCGAGGAGGATCCCGCCGTGCGCAGCACGCAGAAGGGGTTGCTCAGGATGAAGGTGGCGCGGGCGTTGTCCGAGGTGTAGAGCGTGGCGTTCGAGAGGGTTATCGGGCGCGTCATCTTGGTGAAGCCGCCGCGTATGCCGCCGATGGTGAGGGCCGTGCCCGCGAGCAGCATCACGAGGCTTGTGAGGTAATACCACGCGTCGGCAAAGAGTACCTCGGGCTCCGTGCGGCGGCGGTAACCCCATACGAGCAGGCCTATGATAACGGCACCCGCCGCGACGACAGTCCAGTTCTCGGCGGCGAACTTGAGGACGAGCTGCAGCGAGTTGTCGTTGTCGGCAAAGAATATCTCGTCGGCGGTGAACCGTTTCTGCGTATAGCGGAAATATATAGCGTCGGCCATGTTGAACGCCACGGCCAAGGCGTTGACAACAGCATAGTACCAGAACATCATCCTTTGCCACCACGCGCGCTCGCGCACGTGCAGCGGCACAAGTGCCATGAGTATATATATGGCGTTGATGTAGAGTATCGATACTGTGTCGAACTTCAGGGCTCCGCACAGCAGCGGCCACCATTCGCCCACAGGCAGCGCGCCTATGAGTTGCCTGTTGCAGATGTAGAATACGACGCGGCAGAGCGCCAGCACGACGTATAGCAGCACTATGCGCCGCACGAGCAGAAACGTATGTGTGCGCAGGAGTCTCATCGCGGGCGGTTATTCGTGGTGGTAAGGTTCGTTGTTGAGAATGGTGAATGCGCGGTAGAGCTGTTCGGCGAATATGGCGCGCACGATCTGGTGGGAGAATGTCATGCGCGAGAGCGACAGCTTGCCGTCGGCGCGGGCATAGACCTCGTTCGAGAATCCGTAAGGGCCGCCTATGACCATCACGAGGCGTTTGACGCCGCTCGACATGCGTTTCTGCATCCACTGCGCGAACTCGATGGAGGTATATTCGGTGCCGTGTTCGTCGAGCAGCAGCAGGTAATCTCCCTCCGCGACGTTGCGCAGGATCATCTCGCCCTCGGCGCGTTTCTGCGTCGCTGGGGCCATGTTGCGCGTATTGCGGACGTCGGCGAGGGTCGTTACGGCCATGCGGCAGTAGCGGTTTATACGCTTGGCGTAGGTCGCCAGCAGGGCCTCCACCTCGGGGGAGTCGGTCTTGCCGACCATTATCAGTTCGATATTCATGGCTGATAGCCGGTTGTAAATCTCTTATGAGGGTATATCGCCGAGCAGGGTCATACGTTGCAGCATCCTTGGGAATACGTTACGGCCGACAGCGACGAGCCTCTCGGCGGGGCAAATGCAGGTAGTCCGGCCCCCTCGCCCGATCCTATCGCAGATCGTTGTTCCATTCGCCCTCGGCACCCTCGTATATTATGGGGCGTCGGTGTTCGACCGACTTGAGCCACTCGTATGCCTTGTACATGTTGTATCCGTTGCCCGAGGGGTTGCCGCCCAGACAGAAAGCTATGATGCAGGAGTGGTTGCGCGAGCGGTAGTACATCGACTTCACGCGCGTGAGATACTCCTCCTCGAGTGCGGGGTCGTTTGCCGGCGTGCCGCCCACGGAGCGTATGTTGCTGTCCGTCGGCGAGTTTATGTTGGCGCGGTCGATGACGAACATGCCCGCCTCGTCGCACATGTCGTAGAACCACTTGGGCTGCGGATAGTCGGGACATAGGGTGTTGTAGCCGCGCAGCTTGAGCTGCTCGATCTCGACATAGGTCTGCTTGCGGTCGTCCAGAGCGTTGAACGGCGTCTTCTGCACATGCAGCACCTTGTCGAAACGGTAGAAGTTGCCGTCGCGGTACTCGGTCTTGCCGAATCCTATCTTCAAGGGTATGTACTCCCACAGCATGCCGTTGCGCTTGAGGTATATCATGACGTCGTATAACGGCGGCTGGCCGTCACCCCACTTGAACTCGTAGGCGTGGTAGATGTCGGGATTGAAGTGCAGCGTGTCCATCGCGTGGCCGTCGATCTCGATCTCGTTGACGCTGTATTCCATGAGTTTGCCCTTGGGGTTGTAGATGTCGAATCCGACCTGTATGCTCTCCTTGAAGTTGAAGTCGTTGGCCACCACCACGTCGAGACGCAGTTTGCCGTATTGCCGCGTTGTGTCGGGTTCAAGCACGATGTCGAAGTCGCGGACGGCAAGGCGCCGCTGCGCGAAGAGGTAGCTGTTCTCGAACTGCTCGGTCTCGGGCTGGAAGATGTTCTCCTGCAACTCGGGCGTACGGCTCTGGCGTACGCCGATCATCAGCTCGTTGACCCCCTGCTTCAGATAGGGCGAGAGCAGAAAGTCGGCCGGCGTATAGGGATCCTCCACCTCGGCCACGGCCTCGTTGTTGATGAAGAGCGTGTAGGCCATGCCCACATTCTCCAGATGGAAGAAGATGTTGTAGTCGTTCATGGTGGCGTCGACCGTGATCTTCTGCACGAAACGGGCCTCGCCGCCCGCGATGGCTATGCGCTCGGGCGTGAAGGGGGTGTAGTTGGCCGTCTCGGAGCGTTTGTCCGCTACGGCATCCTCGCGTTTGTCGTATGTGATGAACTCCGTGCGGTAGATGCGCGGGCCTTGCGCTGCGGCGGCTATGATCGAAAACAGGGCTGTCGCCGTAAGAATAAACCTTCTCATAACGGATCGATGTTTTGTCGGGGGTGCGGAGCCTCATTTGAGGCTGCGTCTCCCGATTGCAAAGGTACTTTTTTTTTGACAAAAAGCAAATTATTGCCTACCTTTGTGGATTGATAGCGTTTCCGGCATGCGGGGGCGGCAGTGTGCTCCCGACAAGTGGAAAAAAACCGGAATTTTACCTTTTTTGAGAAAGAATTTTGATATGAAAACTCCGAGAATTGCAGAGATTCTGAAGTCGGGCGAGACCGATCGCGACATCACCGTACAGGGCTGGGTGCGTACAAAACGCGGAAACAAGAATGTGGTGTTCATAGCCATGAACGACGGTTCGTGCGTGGCCAACATACAGGTCGTGGTTGACCCGACGGCGTTCGACGAGAATATGCTCAAGCAGATCACCACGGGTGCCTGCCTGCGTGTGGACGGACGTCTGGTGAAGTCGCTCGGCGCAGGTCAGGGCGTCGAGGTACAGGCCTCGAAGATCGAGATATACGGCACGGCCGACCCCGATACCTATCCCCTTCAGAAGAAGGGCCACTCGCTGGAGTTCCTGCGCGACATCGCCTACCTGCGTCCGCGTACCAACACCTTCGGCGCCATCCTGCGCATACGCCACGCCATGGCATATGCCATACACAAATATTTCAACGACCACGGCTTCTACTATCTCCACACGCCGCTCATCACGGGTTCGGACTGTGAGGGTGCCGGGGCCATGTTCCGCGTAACGACGCTCGATGCCGGCAACCCGCCCCGTACCGAGAGCGGCGAGGTCGACTTCACGAAGGACTTCTTCGGCAAGCCGTGCAACCTGACCGTATCGGGACAGCTGGAGGGTGAGCTCGGAGCCCTGTCGCTGGGGCAGATCTACACCTTCGGCCCCACGTTCCGCGCCGAGAACTCGAATACGCCGCGACATCTGGCCGAGTTCTGGATGATCGAGCCCGAGGTGGCATTCTACGATATAAACGACAATATGGACCTTGCGGAGGATTTCCTCAAGTATCTGATAGCCTATGCGCTGGATAACTGCCGCGAGGATCTGGAGTTCATGAACAAGATGTGGGACAAGGATCTGATCTCGCGTCTGGAGTTCGTGCTGCACAACGACTTCGTGCGCCTCGACTACACCGAGGGCGTAAAGATACTCAAGGCGTCGGGCCGCAAGTTCGAGTTCCCGTGCGACTGGGGCTGCGACCTGCAGTCGGAGCACGAGCGCTACCTCGTCGAGGAGCACTTCAAGCGCCCCGTCATCCTTACCGACTACCCGAAAGAGATCAAGGCCTTCTATATGAAGCAGAACGAGGACGGACGTACGGTCCGCGCCATGGATGTGCTCTTCCCCAAAATAGGCGAGATCATAGGAGGTTCGGAGCGTGAGGCCGATTATGGCAAGCTTTGTGCAAGGGTCAAGGAGCTCGGAATGCACGAGTCGGAGGTGTGGTGGTACCTCGACACCCGCCGCTGGGGCTCTGCCCCGCACTCGGGCTTCGGTCTGGGCTTCGAGCGACTGCTGCTCTTCGTGACGGGTATGGGCAACATCCGCGACGTGATCCCATTCCCGCGTACGCCCAACAACGCCGAGTTCTGATGCTTTCGCCCGAGGCCGGGATGTGCGGCCGCCGACGGAAGTGATAGCAGCCGTGTCGTGCGGAAGATTTATTGCCGATGTGTGAAGAGAGGAGAGTGTGATGAGAGTGAGAGGGATGAGAGTGTGAGGAGAGTGATAACGGCCGCTGTCGTATGGCGTAAATAGAAAACTGCCCCTTATATTAACGAAAAACAACCCCGAATTATGAAGAGAATATTTTTGCTTCTGCTCGTGTTGCTGGCATCGGGCGGAGCATGGGCACAGTCCTCAAAGACGCGTACATATAATCTTATATTTATAGGCAACAGCATCACCGAGGGTGCCTTGCATGCCGACAAGAGCAAGACGGCGCCTCCCGTGGCTGCCGCCGAGTATGTCGGTCGCATGATCTCGGGCGATGTCAATTTCCGCAACTGCGGCCGTTCGGGCGCCACGACCGTGGACTTCCTGCCCGAGAGGGGTGCCGACTTCCGCCGTGTGGAGCAGGCCATAAGCGAGCTGCGCGACATAAGCTACGGACCCATAGTCTTCTCGATCATGCTCGGAACCAATGACTCGGCTTCGCGCGGGCCGCTCGGGGCTCCCGTCTCGAACGAAGACTACGAACGCAATCTTGCCACCATCATGGCCCGCATACGCGAACTCTGCCCCGAGGCGATATTCGTGCTTCAGCGCCCGATATGGTACAGCGCCAATACATATAACGGGGCGATGTATCTGGTCGAGGGCCAGAAACGCCTTGTGGGGTATGCCAACGTGCTGATCGGTATGGCCGAGAAGTACAACGACGTATATATGGGCGACCTGAAGGGTTATGACTATTTTCGTGATCACCACTTGAAATACTACTTCGCCGAGAACGGCAATGCGGGTGTTTTCTACCTGCATCCCAACGAGAGCGGTGCCCGCAAGCTGGGCAAGCGTTGGGCCCGTGCCATCGTGAATGCCATACAGGCATCGGAACGCAAGTAACGGCCGGACCGGGCGGCCGTGCACAGCGTATATGTGGTGCGCGCGACCTGTCGAACGAATAATGAATGAAGCGACCTGTCGTATGAGGTATAACGGTTAATTTTTTTTTGCAATGGGTATTTCGCAACGTCAGGTTCAGAAACTGCAGCAGACACTCTCTCCGCAGCAGATACAGATGATCAAACTGCTGGAGCTTCCAGCCATGCAGCTCGAACAGCGCATAAAACAGGAGGTCGAGGACAACATCGTTCTGGAGGAGGACGCCACGCCCGAGGAGGAGCAGGAGAAGATCTCGGTCGACGATTATATCCGCGGTGACGATACGCCCGGCTACAAGAGCCGTGTGAACAACTACTCGAAGGATGAGAAGCAGCGCCCGATGAACATATCGGAGGGGCGTTCGATGCAGGAGTACCTGACCGAGCAGTTGGGTTATCGCAACCTGTCGGATCGGGACATGCGCATCGCCTCGTTCCTTGTCGGCAGTATCGACAGCGACGGATATCTCCGCCGTGATCTGGAATCCATATCCGATGACATAGCCTTCTCGCTCGGTATCGAGACCACGGTCGACGAACTGGAGCGTCTGCTGGGCATAATCCACCAGCTGGAGCCTGCTGGCATCGGCGCGCACAACCTGCGCGAGTGCCTGTTGCTGCAGATGGATCAGCGGCGTATGGATACGCCGGCGAAGCGTCTGGCGCGCAAGATCCTGACATCCTATTTCGACGAGTTCGTAAAGAAACACTACGAGAAGCTGATGGCGCGTCTCAATGTCGGCGAGGATGAGTTCCGCGAGGCCATAGAGGAGATACGCCACCTCTCGCCCAAACCCGGAAACCTCTATTCCGAGGGCGGTGTGGATACCACGCCATATATCGTTCCCGACTTCAAACTGGACTATCACGACGGGCAGTTCGACCTGACGCTCAATTCGAGCAACATCCCCGAGGTGAAGATCAACAGGCGTTATGTCGATATGATGCGTCAGATGGTTGCGCCGGACGGTACCGTTCCGGAGAAGAACCGTGAGGCGGTGCAGTTCGTCAAGAGCAAGATCGACTCGGCCAAGTGGTTCATCTCGGCCATAAAGCAGCGTCACGATACGCTCATGCGCACGATGCAGGAGATCCTGAACTTCCAGAAGGAATATTTCCGCGACGGCGACAAGAGCAAGCTGCGGCCCATGATCCTCAAGGATATAGCCGACCGCACGGGACTCGACGTATCGACCATATCGCGTGTGGTTAACAGCAAGTACGTACAGACACATTTCGGCATCATCCTGCTCAAGTCGCTCTTCTCGGAGGCAATGCAGACGGAGAGCGGCGAGACGGTGTCGAGCTACGAGATAAAGAACATACTTCAGAAGTGCATCGACGAGGAGGACAAACGGCATCCCCTGACCGATGAGACGCTGATGAACATACTCAACTCCAAGGGATACTGCATAGCGCGGCGTACGGTTGCCAAGTACCGCGAGATGCTGGATATACCCGTGGCGCGATTGAGAAAACAGATATGACGAACAAGAGTGCAATGCGACTTTCGCGCGTGGTGTCGGCAGTGTTCCACCCCTGCCTGCTGCCAATATATGCGGTAATTACGGTGCTGTTCTCCGATACCGTATATTCGTTCTATACGATGCGCGTGAAGTTCTATCTTATATGGGTGGTGGTGCTGTATGCCGCCTTCATTCCCGTGCTGGCATACTTCCTGTTCAAGCGGCTCGACGGCCTGAAACGGATGTCGATCGACCGCAGCCGGCTGCGTATGCTGATGTTGATGGTCGGCGCCGTGTGCTATATGCTTTGTGCCGTGACGCTTCTCAAGCTGCCCTCACTGCTGCTCTTCCGCAAGTTGGCGACGGCAGCCGTGATGTGCGAGCTTTTCTGCATATTCACCGTGCGGCGTTGGAACGTGAGCCTGCATCTGGCGGCTATGGGTGCTGTTACGGCTCTGTTCGTCATGCTCAATATCATCGGGGTCATGTCGCTCTTTTGGCCTATGGTAGCCGCAATCATTGTATCGGGACTGCTCGCCTCGTCGCGTCTGTGCCTCGGACGGCATGACGGCTGGGAGGTGCTGGCAGGCTTTGGCGGAGGATTCCTTATAAGCTCGCTGTCGCTGCTGTATATATAGTCGCTACTGTATATATAGTTGCTATATATAATATAAAAGCACCTGCGTTCGCGCGGGACAGATTCATCGGTCGGCAATTATTTGTAAGATATCGTATGGATACTGTTTGAGCCGATCTGTGCGTGGATATTATAACAAGACTCCCGATCCTTTACGAGGATCGGGAGTCTTGTTATATACTTATGTCGGTTGCCGCCTACATCTTGTAGAACTCCTCCCAACCCTTGCGGGGCGGGGTCTGGGTGAGCATGGCGTCGGCGAAGCGGTCGTTGACGATGCGCTTGGTCTCGCGGTCGAAGACGATCTTCTTGTTCAGACGCTGTACCATCACGCCGAGGCAGAATACCTGACACAACGGGCCGAATACCTCAAAGGGTGAACGCGTGCGCTCCTCGCCCATGCAGGCCAGCAGGAAGTTCTCGTAGTGGTTCGAGGGGCTCTTCGGTACCTCGGGCAGTTTGTCTGCCATGGCCTTGGCCTTCGATTCGGGTATGATCGAGAGGGTAGAGCCGTGCGAGCCGCCCTTGAAGATGAGATCCTTGGCGTAGATGATCTTTCCCGGGTTGAGCTTTATGGCCTGAGCCTTCTGTCCGTTTACCGAGGGTATGTCCGAACCGAGCTTTGAGGCTCCGTATCCGTCGGGCAGCTGCGGGTAGTTGCCTATACCGTCGTACCATGTGATCTGTACGGGCGGCATCTCGCCGCGGCGCGGGAACTTGAACCGCAGGGTCGACGACATGGGGAAGAAATATGTGTTCCAGCCTTCAAGTTTGATAGGCTCAACCTCGTAGGGCAGACCCAGATTGAGGAACTCGTGTATCGTGTCGAGGATGTGCGCACCCCAGTCTCCGAGGGCACCCATACCGAAGTCATACCAGCTGCGCCAGTTGCCCGGGTGGTATTTCTTGTTGAACTCGTGGAACTGCTGCGTCGTATGCCACAGATCCCAGTCCATGCCGTCGGGAATGGGCTCGGCCTGTGGGTAGCGGTCGATGTTGACATCGTAGCCGTGCCAGCGGCGCGACATGTTCATGTGGGCATCTACGGCCGTTACATCCTTGATGATGCCGGCATCGAGCCACGCCTTGAACTGGAAGTAGTTGGCCTCCGAGTGGCCTTGGTTTCCGCCCTGTGTCACGAGCTGGGGGTTACGCTTGGCGGCGTCTATCATGAGCTGGCACTCGTAGAAGGTGCGGCCCATGGGTTTCTCGACATAGACGTGTTTGCCCTGATTCAGAGCGAGCATCACGCAGGGGAAGTGCGAGAAGTCGGGTGTCTCGACAAAGACGGCCTCGAACTGGTTGCCCATCTCGTCGAACATCTTGCGGAAATCGGTGTAGATCTTGGCGTTGGGATGTGCTGCGGCCGATTTGCGGCTGCCTTCCGAATTGGGATCGACGTCGCACATGGCCACGATGTTGGCCAGACCCGTCTTGTCGACCTCACTGAGCACCTCGGCGCCGCGGTTGGCCATGCCGACCCATGCGACGTTTACCTTTCCGAGTTTTGCGAAACGCTCCTTTTTGTCCTGTTGCTGTTGGGGGGTGAGGATGTTGGCGGCGCTCGATGCCATGCCTCCCATCATCATGCCCGCGGCGGCGAGACCCGATCTCTTCAAGAAATCGCCGCGTGAAATCTTATCGCTCATATGGTTAAAGTTTGGTTAGTTGTTCCTTCAGTTGGATGCGTGCCGAAACACTGTCTAAAGGTAATAAAAATTTTCGAGACGGCTGCGTCTGCGGAGCATTTTTGTGTTCGGCGAGTAAGATTTGTGCATAGTGGAAATATATGTATATTTTTTACGTTAATGCACCTCCGCCGTCAAAAAAAGCGAGCGACCGCAGGCCGCTCGCTTTTTTATCTGGTTTTATGGATTTATGCCTTCAGGGCGTCGGCCAGACGTTCGAGGCTGGCGCGACTCTCGGCATTGAGCGTGGAGCGTATGGTGACTATGGGCTCCACGACGTTTATGCACTTCATCTGCCCCACGCGCTCGCATATCACGCGCGCGGCGGCCGGGGCCCACGACCCGTTCTCAATGATACCGACGGTGCGGCGCTGCCAGTTCTTGCTCTTGAGCCGGCAGAGGAAGATCTCCATTGCGGGGAGAATGCCGGCGTCGTATGTCGATGATGCCAGTACCGTAGTGTCGTAGCGGAACGCCTCGGCGACAGCCTCGGCGATGTCGCAGCGGGCGAGGTCCATGACACGTACCTGCTGCTCGCCGCGCTCGCGCAGCATCTCGGCCAGCTGTTGCGCTGCGGCGGCCGTGTTGCCGTAGATCGAGGCGCAGGCTATGAGTACGCCCTTCTGTTCGGGGTTATAGCTGCTCCATGTCTGGTATTTGCCGATGTAGTATCCGAGCTCGCTGTCGAGGAAGGGGCCATGCAGCGGGCAGATGCGGGCGATGTCGAGTGCGGCGGCCTTCTTGAGCAGGGCCTGTACGTTTACGCCGTACTTGCCGACGATGTTGATGAAGTAGCGGCGGGCCTCATTCTCCCACGGCATCTCCACGTCGAGGGCGCCGAAGCGGCCGAAGGCGTCGGCCGTGAAGAGCGTCTTGGTGCTCTGTTCGTATGCCACCATCACCTCGGGCCAGTGCACCATGGGCGCCATGACGAACTGGAGGGTATGGCTGCCGAGACAGAGCGTATCGCCCTCGGCCACTACGATGCGGCGGTCGGCATAGTCCGTGCCGAAAAACTGTGCCGTCATGGCGAAGGTCTTGGCGCTGCCAACGATGCACATCGAGGGGAAGCGTTCCATCGCGGCGGCTATGTTGGCGGCGTGGTCGGGTTCCATGTGCAGCGTGACGAGGTAGTCGGGCGTGCGCCCCGCGAGAGCCTCGTCCAGACGTGCCATCCACTCGTCACCTTTCGTGCGGTCGACCGTATCCATAAGGGCTACCTTCTGGTCGAGTATGAGGTAGGAGTTGTACGATACACCGTCGGGCACGCGGTACTGGCCCTCGAAGAGGTCGATGCTGTGGTCGTCGACGCCGATGTATTTGATGGAGTCTGTGATGGTGATGTTGGTCATATATGTATGTTTTAATCGTTTCCGTCTGCAAAGATAATATAAATCACGATAAGTAATCCTATGGCGGCAAGTTGCGTACAGTCTTCGGGGCGGGGATTTTCGCCTTTGTCACTTTTCTCTGCCGCAAAAAGCGTCCCGTTAATGTGAATTCTGCATTTTTTGGCCTTACGGAGTTCGCCCTGCCCAATGTCTCAGACAGCATACGCAAGCGTGAGAAGCGTTATTGTGTAGTTATCAAACTATTATGTATGGATTGGATGTTGAAGACAAAAAAAAATATAAAAAAATCACTACTTTGTGTTACATAATAGTCGAGGAGTAATTATATTTGCAGCACGAAAGAACAGTAAACAGACAAAAACCAAACAATATGAAAAATCTCTTCTCTCTTTTGTTGTTGGTCATCTTGACGATGATGGGTCTTGTGGCTATGGCGGCTGGCGACGTGCACGGACGTGTGGTGAACAGCCGCGGCGAGGCCGTAGGGTATGCCACTGTTGTGGCCATGTCGGGCGACCGTCAGGTGGCCGGTACCACGAGCGACGAGCAGGGCCGCTTCTCGCTTCGGGTCTCGAAGGGTGAATATAAGGTCATTGTGGAATTTGTAGGTTATGCCCCCGTGGAGCGTACGCTGCGCGTGGGTGAGAATCTCGACATGGGCGATGTGGTGTTGGAGGAACAGGCCACCGAGATAGGCAACGTGGTTGTGTCGGCGCAGATGATACGCCGCGAGGCCGACCGCTTTGTCGTCGACGTGGCTAACTCGACGGGCGCCATCGGAAAGGATGGTGTGGAGGTGTTGAAGCAGTCGCCCGGCGTATGGGTCGACGACGACGGCATCTCGATAAACGGCTCCGAGGGAACCACGGTATATATCAACGACCGAGAGGTGCGTCTGTCGGGTGAGGAGCTCGTGCAGTATGTACGTAATCTCCGTGCCGAGGATATCTCGAAGATCGAGGTTGTGCCGCAGACGGGTGCCGACTACGATGCCGACTCTACGGGCGGTGTGCTGAAGATCACGCTCAAGCGCCGCCTCGACGACGGTATGATGGGGTCGGTGCGTATGTACGGCGATTTTGGCGAGATGGGCTCCGTATATTCGCCCTCGGCATCGCTCAACTACCATGTCGGGCGGTTTGACCTCTCGGCGTCGGGTTGGTACACCAATCTCGATACGCGTATGCAGACGTCCGAGCGTACCGAGTACAGCACCATCGGGGCGCTTATGGAGGCCGCGTCGGAGAACCGCGAGCAGGACAGCGACGGCGGCATGAGCTTCTCGGCCGTTGCGGAGGTGCGCAAGAACCATTCGCTGGGTGTCTCGTTCGATTACTGGCGTTGGAACGACGCCAGCCCGACCGACTCGTACACATCATACAAGACGGCCGCGAGCGAGCGCCTCAGCGAGAGCTTATATGACGCATACGACCGCCGCGCCAACTATAACGCCACGCTCAACTACATCATCAAGACCGACACCGTCGGTTCGCAGTTGAAGTTCATAGCCGATTACACGCAGCGTGACACGCGTACCGGCGCCGACAACTCGTCGCGTGTCACCGATATGGGCTCGACGATCGACTCGCTCTACAACAACCGCAACAACAGCCTGTTCCGCGTAGCGACGGCATCGGCGGCGTGGGACAAGGTTCTCTCGGAGCACTGGACGCTGAAGAGCGGCGCGAAATATACCTACAACGAGATCAACTCCGACGCCACGTACCGCTATCTCAACGGCGGAGCATGGGTTCCGTCGGTGGTCGATGACTACGACATATCATACACGGAGAATATCGGCGCCCTCTATGCTATCGCCTCGATGAGGTACGGACGCTGGAGCGCCGTGGCAGGTCTGCGTGGCGAGTACACCTACACCTACGGTAAGGGCGCCGACATGGACGACAGCTATTTCTCGCTCTTCCCCAACGCCAACCTCTCGTACAGTCTGGATGCCGACGGCAAGCACTCGATCGTTGCGCAGTACTCGCGTACGATCTCACGCCCGGGATTCTGGAACCTTACGCCCAACCGCATGCAGATATCGGACTACACTTACCAGATAGGTAACTCGCTGCTCGACCCCGCATATAATGAGACCTACTCGCTGACGGCCGTCATCGCATACAAGTACAGCGTTACGCTGAGCGTAAACAGACTGAAGGATGCCATCCAGCAGGTGACATTCTCCGACGAGATCGACCCTCGCATGGTACGTCTGACGTGGTTCAACATGCCCGTGATGAACACCTACTCGGTGAGCGTGAACCTTCCCGTCACCGTCACCAAGTGGTGGGACTGGAACACCAACATCAATGGTATGATTTATGAGCAGCGCATGACGCCCGATGCCCCCAAGACGAACCATCCCATGGCGCAGTGGTCGTCGCAGATGAGCTTCAAGCTGCCGCTGCAGTTCTTCATCGACTGTGACTACTACGGTATGACCGATGCCGTTGTCAGCAACGTGCGCGTAAAGAGTCTGCACAACCTGTCCATGACCCTCAAGAAACGTTTCGGCGATGCATGGACCGTCACCTGCGCTCTGCGCAATATCGTATCGTCGCGGCAGGATCTAATCTTCACGCAGGATGATTTCGAACGCCGCGTGACGGTGGACGGCTACGGCAGGAAACTCGACGTACGTGTGGGCGTGTCGTGGAACTTCAAGAGCGGCAAGGCTTTCAAGGCCAAGAGCGTCGTGGGTGATTCGGATGGCGAGTCGCGTATGTAGCAGGGCACCGCACGGCACGATATTTGGATTCTTTTCGTCGGACGGCCGTTATGTTCTCCGAGGATTTTCAAAATACGAAGAGCGAACGCCCGAAGTGGAAAGAGATAATTCGAAAGTATGAAGAATAAAGAGAGTGAAGTCCGTGCCCGAGGCCTGTAAGTTATAAGAATCCCCAACCATTAAGCAAAATCATAAAGAGGAAAACTCCGACCTCCCGTAAGGGATGGCCGGAGTTTTCTATTGTTAGGGATGCGTGCAGGCATTGTTCGGGACGCTTGCAGGCAATTATTCAGAACGCGTGCCGGTCATTATTCATGATACGTGACGGCATTGTCAGGGATGCGTGCAGGCAATTATTCAGAACGCGTGCCGGCATAATTCACGACGCACGTCGGTCGTATTGGCATCCGGTTCGTGATGTTCTGGCGGCCTCGCCTTGCCGCATTATACAATATATGCCGATATGCCGAGACTTATCCGATACGTCCGGGACCGCCGCCGGGGCCTCCGCCGGGACCGCCCGGGCCTCCCATGGGCCGGCCGCCCGGAATTCCCATGGGTCGGTTGCCGCGAGAGTTGTTGCGGCGTACACCGCCCTCGTCGATAACCTCTCCCCTGCGTGTCTGGCCGTAGCGGCGCAGGTTATAGGTGAAGCGTATGCCGAAGTAGCGGCCTATGATCTCGTTTCGCGAGTTCTGCATGTACATCGAGTTCCACGAACGTGAGAAGCCCGTATTGCGGTTGAAGGCGTCGTTTACCGTCAGCTGCACCTCGCCCATCTTGCGCAGCACCTTCATGCCAATGGCGAAGTTGCAGATGAAGTCGGTGTTGTTCAGGCGCTTGCTGTTCTCGCTCAGACCTACGTACTGGCTGTAGTTGGCGTTGGCCCAGAGCGTCAGGCCGAATCCGAACACGACGCGCACGTTACCCCATGCCGAGTGGCGCATATATTCGTTGTTGCCGTTGTCGGACATGGTGTTTGTGACCTTGTTGTAGTTGGGCGAGTATGAGAGGTTGAAATCGACATACTCGCTGAAGTTGCTGCTCAGCGATACCGAGCCGCCGCCAGAGACATACTTCGAGCGGTTGATCACACCGTTGAGAATCGAGGGCGACTGGTTGTACGAGCCGTGTGCGCCGATGTTGAAGTTACATCCCATGAAGTTGAGCGGGAAGCCATACGAGATGCCGCCGTTGTAGCTCCAGTCACCCGAGAGGTTGACGGGCTTCGAGTAGCGTCCCGTCGACGAGAGGGTTGTGAGGAACTCGCCGTCGGGGCTGTATATCTCATATCCTGGCTGGTTCATCACTACCGAGTCGACGATCTGCCGCTGGTTCTTCGAGCCGCCGACATAGATCGAGAAGGTGGTTCCCTTTTCGATGCCCGAGTGGTTGTAGCTCATGTTCAGACGGTGGCTGTACGATGGTTGCAGCTTGGGGTTACCCGAACGTATGTTGTTGACATTCGATATGTCGACCACATCCTGCAACTGCGTCACCGAGGGGTTCGACGTACGCGAGTTGAGGCGCACCATGATACGGTTCTCCATGTTGATCTTGATGCGCGTCATCACCGAGTAGGTGATGTTGTGGAAGGTCTTCTCGGGCAGGACGTAGACGGCCGGATATTCGCGGTCGCTGTTCATCCGCACGTTCTGGTAGTTGACCTGTGCCGAGACGGTGGTGCCGTCGTTGCTGAAGCGGAAGCCCGGGCCGACACGCTGTGTCAGGTAGTCGGTGTTGTTGCGGTTCGAGTACTCGGGGCTGATGAACTCGTTGTACTCTCCCGTCTCCCAGTCAAAGAGGTTCGTCAAGCGGTCGGCGTTCGATTTGTTGTAGTTGACATTGTAGCCTATTGTCGCCTGCGCATGGCTGCCTATGGGCTCGGCGTAGGTGACGCCGCCGTTGAGACTGTAATTGTAGTTGTCGGAGTTCGACTTCTGCTGTATGGGGTCGTTCTCGGCCTTCTCCGAATAGTTCTCACCGCCCGAGTTGTTGGTCGAATAGTTGGCGTTGAAGCTCACGTGAAGCGTGCGCCCCGCCTTCTCGCCTATGCGCAGGAAGTAGTTTCCGTTGACGCCCGTATTGAGCGAGCTGTTGTCGTTGTCGTTCCAGTTCTGGAGCAGGATCGAGTCGGCCCCGCTGATGGGAAAATAGGTGTTGAGCGAGTTGCCGTTGCTCCAGCTGTCGTTGAACGACAACTGCGCACGCACCATCAGTCGCTGCCGCTCGCTTATGCGCAGCTCCGTACGGGCATTGAAGTTATGGTTGCCGTTCTTCGAGGCGTTGTTGTTCGTCGCGTCGTAGTGCTCGTATATGTCATCGGCATTCGACTCGATCTCCTCCTCCGTCAGGAAGTAGTCGCGTTCGGTCCAGCTGCTGCTCTTGTTGTTGCTGGCGTTGTATGTATAGCTTCCCTCGAGTTTGAAACGCTCGTCCTCACCCCATGTGTTGATATAGTTGATACCGCCCATGCCCATACGTGAACGGCTGTTCCCGTTCATGTTGTTGGCACGGAAGCGGAGTGTGGTCTTCGACTTCTCGCGGAAGAAGTTCAGGTTGCCGTCCGTGCTGCCGTAATGCTTCGTCCGCTCGTCCTTGCGCGGCTCGAAGCCGTAGAAGGCATTCATCTTACCGAAGATGGCGGTCTTCATCTTGTTGTGGGTGACGATATTGATGGCCTTGTAGCTGTTTCCGTCGTCGATACCCGAGAATTCGGCCTCGTCGCTCAGCTTGTCGAACACCTCGATCGACTTTACCGCCTCGGCCGGCAGGGTCTTGATGGCGGTGGCCACGTCGTTGCCGAAGAACTCGCGGCCGTCGATAAGGATCTTCTGCACGGCCTCGCCCTGCACCTCGACCGACCCGCCGTCAACCTTTATGCCCGGCATCTTCGAGAGCAGTTCGTCGGTGTCGGCGTCCGACATGACCTTATACGCCGAGGCGTTGTAGACGATCGTGTCGCCGTTGATGGTGGTGCGTACGGCCTGCGTGGTGACGTTCACCGACTCGATACGCGTCGGATCCTCCTCCATGGTCCATGCCGGCACGTTGAGGGTCTTGCCCGCCTCGACCTTCACCTGCTGCGATACGGTCTTGTAACCGAGGAACGACGCCGTAAGACGATATTCCCCCGCGGCGAGGCCCTTGAACTGATAGGCGCCGCGTATGGCCGACGAGGTGTATTTGCGGTCGGTGGTGTCGCGCATCGACATGATTTCGATGACGGCGCCCACGACGCCCTCCTTATTGGCGTCGATAACCGTTCCGGCGATGGTGCTGCGATTCGTCTGCGCCGCTGCCGTAATGACTACGAAAGATAGAATGAGTCCGAGTAGAGATTTTTTCATCAGGGGTAGATTTAGTTGTTGCAAAGTTGGTGTCGAATCCAAAATTAGCGATTTTTTCTCGAGGATCTGCCCGTGTATGGGTGAAACGCCCAAAACCGTCGGTCAACAGACCATATCCTGAGGCCGAGGCGCAGAATTGGGCTGCGGAAGCTATGCCGACAACGAAAAATGTATGTGCCGGAGTGAAAAAAGGCTGTCCCCCCGAAAAGGGAACAGCCTCGTTGTGTTAAGGTCTTTGCAGAGCCTATTCGTATCCGTGCTTGTCGATCTCGATCTGCAGGGGCTCGATGTTGTAGGGGTGTGACGCAACCTTGACATATCCGTCATTCTGATTCAGGTCGCCCTTGTTGTCGACGATTGCCGACTCGGGAATGGGCCACAAGGCGTTGTGGACGGCGATGCGGAATATACCCTTCGCATACTGTACGTATCCCGTCTCGCTGTATTGCGTGTTGCTGCCGTTGCCCTTGTAGTAGAAGTCGTTGTGAGCGACAACCCAGTCATAGTAGAAGTTGTAGCCCTCGTCGGTGCAGGGGTTGGTGGTGCCCGTACCTTCGGGGCCCGAGAAGTTCTCCATCGAGTACTGTCGGCCGTTCCACTCGCAGGTCTTGCCCGAACGGGCGTACATGTAGCTTATGCGTACCAGCTCGACGTGGCGCGGCTCGCTGTAGAAGAGCTCGCGGGCACGCTCGGCAAGGATGGCCGAGATGCCGGCCTCGTCGGCCGTGAGATCCTCGGCACCGGCGCGGCGGCGTACCTCGTTGAGCATGGCGGCGCAGTTGGCGTTATCACCCTTCCAGTAGTATGCCTCGGCCATGATGAGGTAAGCCTCGGCCGAACGGTAGACGTACCACGGCGTATATCCGCCCTGCCAGTCCGAAGTCTGGGTCTCGTCCGGAACGTAGAGTATGTAGTGCGGCCAGCGGTACCAGCAGCGTGTCGAGTCGGCTACGATCATGCCGCCCGGACGTACCAGATGCTTGCCGTAATATTCGCTGCCCTTATCCTTGAGCGCAAGGTTATTGTAGTAGAGATCCTCCATTTCGCGCCACGACTTCTGAGACAGATCGTCCGGGTTGTCATTGTTGATGCCGTAGTAGGGGCCTCGCATGTCGTTCTTCTCCTTGTCGGTCCAGATCTCATACTGATAGTATGCCGAGGGACGCATCGTACCGATACCGCGGCCGACGTTGTAGTCGTTGTCCAGAACACCGTACTTGCCGTTCGACTCGGTCTGAAGGTCGATCGTGCAGCCGGTCTGGCCGTCGGGGGTCTTGATCGAACCGTTGGCCCAGTAGGGGACGCCGTTACGCATGGTGTAGACGCGGTCCGAACCCTGATCCTTGGTGTCGAGCGTCGAGACCACGACGTGCAGAATCTCCGTGTTGGCGATGCTGCTCTTTGCGGCGCGCGAGTGCAGGTCGAGCATCAGGTTGCCCGATGTGTTGTCGAACTGCTTGGTGTAGATCATGGGGTGTGCCGCCACGATCTCACGGCCTACTTCGAGGGCACGGTCGTAACGTCCCGTCACCAGGCAGAACTTCATGAGCAGAAGTCCGCACGCACCCTTCGAGATGGCGCCCATGTCGTTGTCGTCGGTAACCCACTCGTATGCGAACTCCATGTCGTAGTAGCACTGCTCGGCAATCGAGAAACGGTCATACGACGAGAAGTTGTCCTCGGGGGTCTGTATCTCGTGGTCGATCCAAGGTACGTCACCGAACTGGTGGATCATCTTGTAGTAACGGTAGGCACGGTGGAAATAGCATTTGCCTATCACTTCGTTCTCCTCGGCCTCACTCTCGAAGGTGGCGTTGGCGCGGCGGTCAAGGGCCGTATTGGCATACTTTATACCCTTGAATTCCTCCGACCAGTACCAGCTCATCTGGTTGCTGTCGACCGAAGCGGCCAGACCCGTAGGGGTCATCTGCGTGATGAAGTCGCACATCGAGCTCGATGCGTCGGTCTTGCCGTTGACGGCGATGTCCGAGGTGAACATCTCGGTGAGAATGGGGGCGCCGTCACCGAAATACTCGTGACGCATGTTGCGCTCCGCTGCCACAAGCGCGGCCTCGAGACCTTCCGAGTTGACGTACGTGTTCTCCGGAGCGAAGAATGACAACGGTTTGGGGTCGAGCCAGCTCTTGTCGCACGAGCTGAGCAGTGTGGCCGCCGTTGCCGCGACCGCTATGTATGATATAGATCGTTTCATGTTGGCTTACATTGTGAAGTTGAGGTTTATGTTCCAAGTGCGCGGGGTGAGGTCTCCCTGCTCGGGATCGCCCAGATACCATCCCGTCATGACGAACGCGTTACGTACGGTGAGCGAGATCGTGGCGCTGTCCATCCACAGCTTGCTGATCCACTTCTTGGGCAGGCGGTACGAGAGGGCGATGCTCTCCATGCGGACGAAGTCCTTGCGTACGTAGTTGTTACCCTTGTTCGTAGAACCGATACGGGCGAAGTCGTTGGTCGGGTTGTCGACGGTCCAGCGGTCGATCTCGATGGTGGTGTGGCGGTCCGGAAGGTCGACGGCATTGGCGGCGCGGTTGAGCGTACCCCACTGGCCGAAGTTGCCGTAGAGCATGAACGAGAGCGAGAGTCCGTTCTTGAAGTTGAATTCGTTGCGCCATGAGAGACGGTAGCGCGGCGTGGTGTAGCCCTGCCATACCTTGTCGTCGGTGTTGAGCACGCCGTTGTTGTCGACATCCCAGTACTTGAAGTCGCCGGGACGGAGTCCGTATACGGCGGCCTCCTCCTCTTCGCCGAGCTGCCATACGCCGATGCGCTTGTAGCCGTAGATCTGGTTGGTGTCGTGGCCGATGTACCAGCCGTTGTTGACGTCGTCGCTCTCCTTCTGGCCGATCACGTTGCCAGCGTCGTCATATATGTCCTCGTATGTACCGTACAGGTGTACGATCTTGCGGCGGTTGAGCGAGAAGGTCAGCGACGAATCCCACGTCATGAACTTGTTCTGTACGGGGGTGGCGTTGAGCGTAAGCTCGAAACCGTGGTTGTTGAGCTGTCCGAGGTTGTCGTATATGCTGCTGAAACCCGTGATCGAGGGTATCGAGCGCGATACGAGCAGGTCCTTGGTCTTGGCTACGTAGAACTCGGCCGAACCGCGCAGCACGTTGTCGAACAGGCCGAAGTCCAGACCGAAGTTCCACGACTCGGTAGTCTCCCACGAGAGGTTTGTGTTGGCGAGTTTGTCGACCCATATCTGCGATGTGGTGTAGACGGTTCCGGTGGTAGAGTCGATGTAGGGGTGCAGCGACGAGGTGAGGGTCGAGAGGGCGGCGTAGCGTCCGATGTCGCGGTTACCGTTCTCACCCCACGATATACGGAGTTTACCGTAGTTGAGCCACTTGGCCTTCTCCATGAACTTCTCGTTCGAGAAGACCCAGCCTACGGCTATCGAGGGGAATGAGGCGCGCGGGTTGCCCTGACCGAAGGCCGAATAACCGTCGCGGCGGATCGAGGCGGTAAGCATGTAGGTGTCGTCGTACGAGTAGAAGAGTCGTGCCATCAGGGCGTCACCCGTATCGTAGGTGTCGTCCGACGAGATGGTCTGCTCGGTTCCGGCCTGCATGCGGTGCCATCCCAGAATATCCATCGGGGTGAAGTTGGTCGCCGACATCGAGTCCGACCAATACTGGTTCTTCTCGGCGTTCTGCAGCAGGGTGATGTTTATGTTGTGCTTGCCGAAGTCGCGCTGCCAGCGGATCACGTTATCGAGCTGCCAGTTGTATGTCTTCTGGTGCTGGCGCGTTGCCGAGCCGCCCAGAGCCTCGTACGACGGCGATTCAGACGAATTGTGGTTGTAGTACTCGTACCACTTGAAGTAGGGCGTATAGTTCATCTGATACTCGATGCCGAAGGGAAGGTTGACGATGGCGAAGATGCTGGCATTGAGCGTCTGGGTAATCTGTCGGCGGTCGATGAATGTGTTCTCGTAGAAGGGGTTCAGGGTGTTGTTGTCGCCCGAGGGATAACGGAAATAGGGGCTCTCCTGATCCATCGTGAAGACGGTGTAGGGCGAGTTGTTCTCACGCTGTCCGTGGTCGGCCTGCAGGTATCCGCCCTTTCGCTCGGCAAACTGCGTGTTCATGCCGACGGTCATCCAGTCGGTAACCTTCGACTTGAGGTTCAGACGCGTACGCAGGTTGGTGTAGCGGTTGCCCACGATAACGCCCTCACGGTCGGCATAACCTACCGACCAATAGTATGACGTGTGTTCGTTGTTGTTCGAGATGCTGGCCGTGTAGTCCTGCTGCAGACCTGTCTGGTAGACGATGTCGTCCCAGTCGGTCTCGATTCCGGCCAGATAGTTGTCCTGCTCGATGGTCTTGAACTCCAGACGGCTGAGCCACGTGCGCATAAGGGTCTCCTCGTCGGGTACCGCCGTTGCGGGGGTTGCCTGATCGTAGTTGTACCACGTGAGCAGATCGACGTTCTGCAGCTGGCGCGGGTCGGTGAATTTCTCGGGTACGCGGTCGCGCTCCTCCTGTGTGAGCTGTCCCTCCTCGTAGTCCTGACGGAACTTGACGAATCCGGCACCGTCGAGTACGTTTACCGGGCGTGCGCGATGTACGAATCCGATGTTGGCGTTGAACGAGATTGTGGGACGTCCTCCGCGGCCCTTCTTGGTGTTGATACAGATGACGCCGTTCGACGACTTGGCGCCGTAGATGGCGGCCGACGAGGCATCCTTCAGCACGTCGACGCTCTCCACGTCATAGGGGTTGATGTCGGTGATGGCGCCGTTGTAGATCACACCGTCCAGCACGATCAGGGGTGACGATCCAGCCGAGAGGGTTGTGGTACCGCGGATAGAGTAGCTTCCGGCGGCCTCGGCATCTGTGGTCATGCTGACGTTGAGGCCGGCAGCGGCCGAACGCAGAAGGTCGCTGACCGAACGCGGGGCCTCGCTTGTGAGCGACTCGGTGTTGACCGTAGATATTGCACCCGTGAGGTCTTTCTTCTTGGCGGTGCCGTAACCGATGACGACAACCTCCTCGAGTTGAGCCTTGTCCTCCTCGAGCACGACGTCAATGACGGTTTGCACGCCTACGGGGATTGTACGGCTTGTGTAGCCTACGAACGAGAACTCCAGTACGGGATTTTTGCTTCGCAGCTGGAGAAAATAGGTTCCGTTCTCATCGGTATTCATACCGTTGGTCGTACCTTTTTCGACGACGCTGGCTCCGATGATGGGGTTTCCGGCGGCATCCTTCACGACGCCTCTGACCGTATTCTCTTGGGCCGAGACGCTCATGCTGCCTATTCCGAACGTAAGGATCAGAATGGCAATCAACTGCCACCTTTAAAGTGCGGTGGTAAAGTTTAACTTCATAAAGTTGGGTTTTAAGGTTAGGTAGGTAGTTTGTTTGGAGAAGCGCGGGGCATCTAAACACACATGTAGCCTCCGCATCCGGTAATACGGCACATGGATAACTAAATCATAGGCGGTACAATGATTAAAAAAGGCTAATATTTGTAGTTTTGGGTTTGTTGTGTTGGTAGTGCGAATATAATTATATTTTCGTTTATTAGCAATAAAAACCGTTGTGCGTGCTGTTTTTTTTTTGCATAATTATGTTCGGCGGAAAATATGTTAGGAAATGTCCTGCCGGATGCCGGCCTGATATCGGTTTGTTTCAGTGGCTGTTCTGTGGGCGGGCGGCGCCGGCATAAACCGATTGTGCGGTATCGGAAAATATCCAGCCAATATTTAGTCGGTACGGAGTCCGGATTGGCCGTGGCATTTTTTGTCCCTTATTTCTTGTCTGTACGTATAATCGTAAGTTGGCGGAACGGCTGTTTTTATTAATAAACGGTATGGACGCTGGCGGGACATGCCGCCATGTGCATTTATATGTCCAATGGGGTTGGGCCGTCGCGGTGCGGTATTCAGCGGCCGGTTATGGCATGGATGGGCATTTGCGACATATCGTCCCAGAATCGATCGTCGCAGGAGCGTTTGTTTGAGAGCAGCACGAATGAATACCTGTCGTCGATGCGTATCATTACGGCTGCCGTGCCGGGCAGGGAGCCGGTATGTATCCAACGCTCGAACCCGAAATAGAACTGAGACGCGAGCGAGTCGGGTATTATATCCCTGACGGCCGGATTGCGGTCGATACGAGCCATGAACCGGGCCACGTCGGCAGCCGATGCAATCCACCCGCCGTGGGAATCCATCCGCCGTATGTCGAGGTAGCAGGATTGGCCGGTCTCTTCGGGCAGCAGGCAGTATTGCGGCTCGTCGTGTCGGGGTTTATCTCCGTGTGCCTCGCCGATACGCATGCGGCGTATGCCGCAGGGGCGCAGCACGTGGCGGCGTATGAATTTTCCGTATGACATGCCGCTCACCTTCTCGATTATGCGTCCCAAGACGAGGTACCCGAAATTCGAGTAGCTGTATTTTTCGCCTGCAGGTGCGGATAGAGGGCGTGCCGCCAGCATGCGGGCAATGATCTGCCGTTGTGTGGCGCCGGCGTTGGAGAACATCGGGTCGTCGGGGATATTCTCCCACCCGCTTTTGTGTTCGAGCAGGTTGCGTACCGTTATTAGGTCTTTGCCCGAGCCTCGGGGTACGGGCCCGTAGTCGGTGCCGAGGATGGCGCCCTCGCCGAAGACGCGGTCATCGAGCGACAGCCGCCCCTGTGCCGTGAGCAGCAGTATGCCGGCCATGGTGACGGGCTTTGAGAGGCTGGCTATGCGGAAACGGGTGCGTATGGTCGTCGGCGTATGTCGCAGGGTGTCGGTAACGCCGTATGCGGCGGTGTAGATTATGCGGTCGTCGCGCATGAGGGCTATGCTTGCGGCCGGAAGCTCATATCGCCGCATCAGAGTGCATATTACGGAATCCAGCTCTGGATACGGTGTTGCGGCCGCGGCGCCGGATGAGCACGTGATGGTTGCGAATACCGTTATGAGGGTCTGTATTGTATGTCGAAATGTTGACATGCGGCGTGTCGGTGGGGCGGAATGATATTTATAGTGTAAAGGTAGCGAAAAAATTGTGGCTGCAGGGTGTATAATATCGCTATTTTGTATTAAATTCACAATTCGTAAGGTCGTGTCCGGTCGTTCGGGTATTGGTGCGCGCTGTCGTGCCCCGATGCCGCCGTGAAGACGGCCGCGCTGCGTATTACAACTGTAAAACACTATGTTAACCCAAAAACTGACCTTTCGCAAGGCCCTCGTAACACTCAAGGAGTACACCATCATGACCTTGGGTATGTTCATCTATTCGTTCGGTTGGATAGGGTGTGTGCTGCCGGCAAAGAGTACGGGCGGCGCCGCCTCGGGTCTGGCCATAGTCATCAGCACGGCCCTGCACAACGCCTACGGCTGGGAGATACAGATCGGTACGATCGTGCTGGCCATAAATGCCGTGCTGCTTGTGGTGGCGGGGTTTGTCCTTGGGTGGAACTTCGGTCTGAAGACAATCTACTGTATCGTGATGCTGTCAATGTCGATGAACATGTGGCAGTCGATGCTCCCGCCCGAGGATTTCCTCCATCTGGACCGTTTCCTGTCGATGGTGCTGGGCGGTGTGATCACGGGCTTCGGCGTGGCGATGGCCATCATGCAAGGGGGCTCGGCCGGAGGCACCGATATTGTGGCCATGATCATCAACAAATACCGTTCGATCAGTTACGGGCGCATAATCTTCGCCCTCGACTTCATGATCATAGCTTCGTCGCTGCTGGTTGGATTCTCGATCGACGCGGCCATCTACGGCTATATCATGACGCTGGTGTTCGGCTATACGGTGGACATGATCCTTGCCGGAAACAAGCAGTCGAACCAGATATTCATCATAACGCCGCATTATGACGAGATTACGCTGCGCCTGAACCGTGATCTTGGACGCGGCGTGACGCTTATCGAGTCGGAGGGGGGATATACCCACCACCGCTCGAAGATGGTGATGGTGATATGCGCGCGGCGCGAGACGCTCACGGTGATGAACTTCGTGCGTCAGATCGACCCCGACGCTTTCATGACCGTAGGGTCGGTCATGGGGGTCTACGGCCGCGGTTTCCAACCCATAAAATTGTGATGACGGTCGGTGTGAGAGTTGATACCTGTAAATGAATAACGTCACGTTGCGGCGTGGCGTATCGAGTGAGAGATCTGTTATGGAGAATATAGAGATAATTGAACCGCACGCTCACGACCGAGCTGCGGTGGATGATATAAACCGTCTGTTGGAACAGCTTACGCCGTCGCCCGAACACTTTACGGCGGAGCGGCTGGCTGCGATTTCGGCCGACGGGGCGAGCCGTCTGTGGCTGCTTCGTGTTGACGGCCGCGTTGCGGGCATGCTCGCCATGGGGCTCTACACGACCCCTACGGGCCGCAAGGCGTGGATCGAGGATGTCGTGGTCGATACGGCGTATCGCGGACGCGGTCTGGGCCGCATGTTGGTCGAGAGGGCTCTGGCCTTTGCGCGCGGGTGTGCGCCCGTCACGGTGATGCTCACGTCGCGGCCGTCGCGCGAGGCGGCGAATGCACTCTATCGTGCCGTCGGCTTCCGTCTCAAGCAGACGAATCTCTACAAGTTGGATATAAACGAAAAATAATCTGAATATGGATGAAATGGTAGAACGTGCGGCCGCCGTGGCGGCCGCGCCCGACTCGGTGACGATGACAGTGTGCCGTGATGGCTATTTCCCGCACGAATTGAAGGTGGTGGAGTGTCGGGCCGGTGATCTGAGCAATTTGTGGATAAAGGTACAGGCGGATGCCTTCCAGAGCGTTATCTTGCGTCAGGGCGTACGCGCGGGCGTATGCATGCGCCGCGGCAGGGACAGCGTAACGGTTTCGGGTCCGGCCGTAGGCGTGGACAATGCCGGGCAGCAGTCCGGGGGCATGGTCTCGGGAAAGGGATATTGTACCTTGAACCTCGTTGCGGACGGCGCTTCGGTGTGGATAGACGGTCAAATGGCGCATTATGAGTTCAAACACGATGATTGACGCGTCGCAGCGTCCCGTCGAGCAACACCCTCTGAAACCCTTCCTGCCCGAGGGATGCCGCCTGCTTATGCTGGGCAGTTTCCCGCCCGAGCGGCGTCGGTGGTCGATGGAGTTCTTCTATCCCAACTTCAATAACGACATGTGGCGTATCATGGGACTTATATTCCATGGCGACCGAGACCGCTTCGTCGTGGCGGGTGAACGGCGCTTCGACCGCACGGCCGTTGAGGCCTTCTGCACGGAGCGCGGTATAGGTCTCTACGACACGGCGTGCGAGGTGCGGCGTCTGGCGGGAAACGCTTCCGACAAGTTTCTGGAGGTGGTGACCCCGACCGATATCGGGGCGTTGTTGCGTACAGTGCCTGCATGCAGCGCCGTGGCCGCGACGGGCGAGAAGGCCGCCGAGACCTTTGCCGCGGCTGTCGGGTGCGACGCTCCGGCCGTGGGTACGGCGGTAGAGTTCAGGTTTGAGGGGCGCGCGATGCGTTTCTACCGCATGCCATCATCGTCTCGGGCATATCCATTGTCGGTCGAACGTAAGGCCGCAGTGTATGAGGGTATGCTGCGCGCCGAGGGGATCATTCGTTAGAGTGTCGGTATTGATGATCTCTGCGGATTGAGAAGATATGTATAAAAACGTCCTGCAACTTTCGGGTTGCAGGACGTCTTGTTTCTGGATATGAAGTCCGCTGTTACTTTGTCTCGGGCTCTGAGAACTCGCTCCAGTCGGGTGCGAACTTGTGCATGAGCGTGCGAACGAAGAAGTCGTAGCGTTTGTGGTCACCGAAGGTGCCGCCCATGGTGTGGCGCTCGCCCGGCAGTACGACGAGCTCGAAATCCTTGCCCGCCTTGATCAGGGCGTTCACGAGCTGCATGGTGCTTGCGGGGTCGACATTGTCGTCCATCTCGCCCACGACGAGCATAAGCGGACGTTGCAGCTGGTGTGCCATCTCGACATTGCTGCTCTCGGCGTACGACTCGTCGACGGGGTAACCCATCCACTGCTCGTTCCACCAGATCTTGTCCATGCGGTTGTCATGGCATCCGCAGGCGCTGTATGCAGCCTTGTAGAATTCGGGATATTGCAGCACGGCGGCGGTGCTCTCCTGACCTCCGGCCGAGCATCCGTAGATGCCGACGCGGTCGATATCCATGTATGGGTACTTCTTGGCTGCGGCCTTGATCCACGCTATGCGGTCGGGCAGACCTGCATCCTTGAGGTTCTTGTAGCATACCTCCTCAAACTCCTTCGAGCGGAACGACGTACCCATGGCGTCGAGCTGTACGACGATGAAGCCCAGCTCGGCAAGCGAGGTGGTGTTCCAGTTGTAGGGCATGAAGTTCTTGGGCACGTATGCGCTGCCCGGGCCTGCGTAGATGTACTCTATGACTGGATATTTCTTCTTGGGGTCGAAGTTGGTCGGGCGCTGGATAATGCCCCACATAAGGGTCTTGCCGTCGCGTCCCGGGGCAGCGAAGATCTCGGGGGCCTGCCACCCCTCGGCCTCGAGAGCCGAGATGTCGGCCTTCTCGAGCTTCATCACCAGCTTGCCCGTGCGGCCGTCGCGCAGCTCCGTGACGGGGGCCGTGTCGGCCTTCGAGTAGGTGTCCACAAGGAGCGAGCGGTCGGGTGAGAAGACGGCCGTGTGCTCACCCTCCTCGGGCGTTAGACATACGGGATCACCCTCGTCGATGCCCACGCGGTAGTAGTGCACCAGATAGGGGTCCTCCTTGGGGTTCATGCCGCTGGCGGTGAAATAGATGACACCCTGCTCCTCGTCAACGTCCACGATGCTGCGCACGTACCACTCGCCGCGGGTGATCTGTCGCTTCACTGCGCCCGTAGCCACATCGTATAGATAGATGTGGTTGTGGTTGTCGCGCTCGCTTGTCCACAGCAGCTCCTTGCCGTCGCGTATGTACCGACGCCACAGACGGCTGTAGTTGACGAACTTGTCGCTCGTCTCCTCCACGACGGGACGTACGGCGTCCGTAGCGGCCGAATACTCCAGCAGACGGTAGACCTTGTGTCCGCGCTGGTTGTATTCGAAATATATCTTGTCGCTGTCGCCGAGCCAATAGGGGTGTCCGAGGTTGTATTGGTGGCTGAAGAGCTCGGTCGAGGGGGCGTGGAGCGTACCCGTGGCCACATCGACGATGCGCGGCTCGCGGTAGTCAACGTCATCGCCGGGCTTGCAGTACTCCATGGTGTGGAGCTTGGGCTGCAGCTGGTCCGAGGGCGACGACTCGACGAAGCTCACGTAGTGTTTCTCGGCGCGTCGCAGCTTGCTCGCGGCGATGCGCGTGCCGTCGGGCGACCACGACATGTAGCATGAATAATAGAAACCGAGGCCTCCGTCGTCGGTCAGACGTCGTTCGGTGCCGTCGGCTATGTTGCGCACGTAGATGTTGTAGTTCTTGATGAAGGCCTCCTGCGTGCCGTCGGGGCTCTTTACGGGGCCGCCCTCATTCTCGGGGTCGGTCACCATCCAGTGTTTGGCGGGGCGTTGCGGGCCGCGCGGGCGCTGCGGCTGCGGTTCGGGTATGCCGGCCGCGGCGCGTGCCTCTGCGATGGTGCCATATTCGTTACGGCTGCGTGCGGCAACGTCTACGGCGACATATTTCTCGCCTTCGGCGGTGCGTGTACGGTATATGAATGCCGTGCCGGCATCGTTCCATTTGACATCGGCGACGGTGCCGAGAACCTTGTCATAGGTGAATTTGCCGGATGCCGCGAATGCGCGGCGGTAATCCTCGACTTCACCCTGTGCGGCGGCACCGAATACGGTGCCTGCGGCCAGCAGCGCGAGGATCGTCTTTTTTGCGTTGATCATCGTCAGGTAGAGGTTTTGGGTGTTATATTTTTTGTGTGAAATGACCGTATGTGTAACGATCCGATACAAAAATAAGAAAATTTGCGTGTAATGACAAATACGGATATTGATCAATAAGGCGCAAAATTATGCATGCAGTCATCGTTTTTACCTCTTTTTAGCGTTTTTTAGCAGTACGGCCCTTGTTTAAGCATGCGGCGGCCGTTATGATGTATGTATAGGGATGTGCTTTGTAGGGGGACACTATGCCTCATACTTGTTTATTTCGTATCTTTGCGGCCGGAGCAGATCAAGCCTAACATTAAATTTCAATCCGATGGAGATTAATGACGAGATTTTGGAGACGATCTCGCGCGAGCGGTGTGTGCGTGCCCGCGACATCCTGCGCCGCAGCGGTATCGTGGAGGCGTGGCGCGAGGCGGGCGCTCAGGTGGAGATCGTAGGGTCGCTGCGCATGGGCCTCATGATGAAACACCGCGACATAGACCTGCATATCTATTCTGCGCCCTTGACGCTTGATGGCAGCTTTGCCGCTATGGCGCGCATAGCTGCATGCCCGAATATAGGGCGTATCGAGGGTCGCAACCTGATGGCTACCGAGGAGCGGTGTGTGGAGTGGCATGCCGAGTGGGCGGAGCCGGATGACGGCACGTGGATGATAGACATGATCCACATCGAACGTGGCTCGCGCTATGACGGCTATTTCGAGCGTATGGCCGACGGCGTAAGGCGTGCGGCGGACGACGAGATGCGGCGAGCGATTCTGCGCCTCAAGTGGCTCACGCCCGATGATGTGCATATCATGGGCGTGGAGTATTATCGTGCGGTTATCGAGGGCGGCGTACGCTCATACGGAGAGTTCGAGCGTTGGCGTGCCGAGCATCCCGCCGAGGGCGTCGTCGAGTGGATCCCTTGATCCGAGAGACGTGGAACGAAAAAGAGCGGTTCCCATGCGGGAACCGCTCTTGTCATTTATGGCTTGTCGATCCGTTACCACAGACCCGACGTCAGGGCGTTGATGCCCTCGAATACGCAGCTGGTAAGACCCAGCGCCACGATGCCGGCGGTGCAGAGCGTAAGGGCTATCTTGGCGCTCGCGTCGCTGCGCAGCGTCGGTATTGGCTCGTCGCTCGGGGTGATGAACATGGCCTTGACTACAAGCAGATAGTAGTAGAGCGATATGACGGTGTTGAGCAGGGCGATGAAGACTACGACGTGGAAGCCCCCGCGGAATGCGGCCGAGAAGATGAAGAACTTCGAGAAGAATCCCGCAAAGGGAGGTATTCCCGCCAGCGAGAAGAGCGCGAGCATCATCACCACGGCCAGTTTGGGGTTTGTGCGGTAGAATCCGTTGTAGTCCTGCATCGAGACCTTGCCGTCGGTGCGCTGCTCGACGATCGAGATGACGCCGAAGGCTGCGAGGTTGGCGGCCATATAGACCAGAATGTAGAATATGAGCGATGTCATGCCCACGGGACTGCCGCCGATGACGGCCAGCATGATATATCCGGCCTGCGAGATGGACGAGAAGGCGAGGAAACGCTTCAGGTCGCTCTGGCGCAGTGCGAAGAGGTTGGCGACGGTGATCGAGAGCACGATGATGATCTCGAGCATGGTCTGCCACTGCGAGATCATCGGCCCGAATACCTTCATCATGATGACCATGAGCGTGAATGCTGCGGCTCCCTTCGATACGACCGAGAGATATCCCGTGACGGGTGTCGGGGCGCCCTGATACGAGTCTGCCGTCCAGAGGTGGAAGGGCACGAGCGAGAGCTTGAATCCCAGACCCGAGAAGAAGAATACCATTGCGAGGATCTGCAGCGCCGAGCCGTCGATACGTGCCGGCATGTCGTCGAAGTAGAGCGTGCCGGTCGTGCCGTAGAGGAACGATATGCCGTAGAGCATCAGTCCGCTCGAGAACAGTGCCGTGAGGATATACTTGGCACCCGCCTCGGCCGAGTAATGCTTGTACTTGTCGAAGGCCACAAGACATGCCATCGGGATCGAGGCAAGCTCCAGCCCGATGAAGAAGAGCAGGAAGTTGCCGGCGCCGATCATGAAGTACATGCCCAGCAGTGTCGATAGAGTCAGAATGTAGTATTCGCCGCGTTTGAACTCCGTATCGTCGCGTCGCAGCCACGTGTCGGCCTGAAGGCAAACGATGAGGGCGCCGATGGCGAGGATGCTCTTGATGACCGCGTGTACGGGCGCGTAGACGAACATGCCGCCGAAGAGTTCGGCCGACTGGTGTATGGGGACGATGTTGAGGGCAACCTGCACGAGCAGTAGGCAGCAGGCAACGGCCGAGAAACGGCTGCGGCCGCGCTTGCCCGCAGCAAGGTCGTAGATGAAGAGCACGATGATGATGGCCATGAGCGTCACCTCGTGCCGCATGTAGATAAGTATATCGGTATAGTTCATAATCTTACGCTGTTCAATTCATTATGTGAGCCATTATTCCCGAGACGCTGTCGCGTATGGTGTCGCTTATCCACATCGGGGCCAGACCCATTCCCGCAACGGCTACGATGAGGCATACGACGGCCAGACGCTCATCCCACGAGGCATCCTTGAGTTTGAGGTGCTCGGGGTTGTCGCACGTGCCGTAGAGTATGCGTCCGATGACACGCAGGATATAGACGGCCGTTATGACGATACTCGTGCAGGCGATGATGGTGACGGTGCGGTGGAAGGTGTCGGCGTGCATGAATGCGCCGTTGAAGATGGTCATCTCGGCCACGAATCCGCTCAGACCCGGAAGTCCGAGGTTCGCAAGGCCCGCAATGACGTAACCTACGGCGAGGAAGGGTATGACGCGCATCAGGCCGCTCATCTGCCTTACGTCACGCGTATGCGTACGTCCGTAGATCATGCCGATGAGGGCGAAGAAGAGGGCCGTCATCAGACCGTGGCTGAGCATCTGCATCACGGCACCGGTCATGGCCGTGGTGTTCATCATGAGTATGGCGAAGAGCACCAGACCGCAGTGCGATACCGACGAATAGGCGTTTATGTACTTCAGGTCGGTCTGCACGCATGCCGAGAGGGCTCCGTAGACGACCGATATCGCCGTGAGGATGATAAATATCCACGAGAGCTCGTGCGCCGCCTCGGGCATAAGGAATATTGCCACGCGGAAGCAGCCGTATCCGCCGAGCTTCATCAGCACGCCGGCGTGGAGCATCGACACGGCCGTGGGGGCCGAGGCGTGGCCGTCGGGGCTCCATGTGTGGAAGGGGAAGAGCGCGCCCAGCACGCCGAAGCCTACGAATACCAGCGGGAACCATATACGCTGCTGCGCGACGGGGATGCAGTCGGCCTGCGCTATCTCGAGGATATTCATTGTCGTGGCGCCCGACCCGAAATATATTCCGAGGATACCTATCAGCAGCAGTGCCGAGCCGCCCATAAGCATAAGCGTCAGCTTCATTGCTGCATACTCCTTGCGGCCGCTGCCCCAGACGCCGATAAGAAGGTACATCGGGATAAGGGCCACCTCGTAGAACAAGAACATGGTGAACAGGTCGATCGAGATGAAGAATCCGAAGACTCCGACGCTGAGCAGGCAGAACCACATGAAATACTCCTTGACGGAAGTCTGCATCTGCCACGAGGCGAATGTTCCGGTGAATACGATGATAGCCGAGAGCAGCAGCATCACCACCGAGATGCCGTCCACGCCCACGGCGTAGTGTATGTTGAGCGGCGCGTACCATACGCGGCTGTCGGTGAAGAGCATGGGTGCGGTGTCACCGGCGGCGCGCTGCGAGAGGTATGCCACCACAAGCCACACGGCCAGTGCCAGAAGCAGTGATGCGCCCGTGACCATGACGGTGTGTATCTGCGTGCGGTTGCGCGAGATCCAGAGCCCGAGCATCATCAGGAGCGGTATGGCCGGAAAAAGCGATAATATATTCATTGCAGTATGACGTTTATCTTATGATGAGAAGTATTATGGTGAGTACGAGCGCACCGCCGAGGAACCATATACAGTAGCGTTGGATGCTGCCGCTCTGCATGCCGCGTATGGCATACGAGGCTCCGTTGGCGCCGCGTGCGAGCATGTTCATGAAGCCGTCCACGACGTTGCGGTCGAACCACGCGATCGGGGTCGAGATGCAGCGGAAGATGATGCGGTGAGTGATGAACTGGTAGACCTCGTCGATATAGAAGCGGTGATATGCTGCCGTGTGGAGTGTCCGGAAGCGGCTGGCCAGACTCTCGGCCACATCCTGACGCTCGCGGGCGTACATCCACGAGGCGATGAGGATACCTGCCGCGGCTACGCAGAGGCTTGTTGTTGCCACGGTCGTGTCGATATGTATGTCGTAGGCCGTGCCGTTGCTGCTGACGAAGTGCCCGAAGGGGATGAATCCCGCGCCGAGTGTTACGACGGCGAGCACCACCAGCGGCAGTGTCATCGTCACGGGAGCCTCATGCGGCGTATGCTCGGCATGGAGCTGGCGGTTTTCGCGGCCCCAGAATATGCCGTAGTAGAGACGGAACATGTAGAATGCCGTCAGTCCGGCTATTGCGGTCATGATCCAACCCATGGCGGGGCTGTATGCGAAGCAGGCGGTGAGGATCTCGTCCTTCGAGAAGAATCCGCTCAGGGGCCATATTCCCGATATGGCCAGACATGCCACAAGGAAGGTTATGTGCGTCACGGGCATATATTTGCGCAGGCCGCCCATTGCCGACATCTCGTTCGAGTGTACGGCGTGGATGATGCTGCCGGCGCCGAGGAACAGCAGCGCCTTGAACATGGCGTGGGTGAAGAGGTGGAACATCGAGGCCATGTAACCGAGGCCGCCGGCGTGGGGATCGGCCGAGGTGCAGACGCCGAGGGCGACGATCATGAAACCTATCTGCGATATGGTACTGAATGCCAGCACGCGCTTGATATCGCTCTGTACACAGGCCACGATGGCGGCGTAGAGCGATGTGAAGGCTCCGACTATGGCCGTAGCGTGCAGCACGTCGGGGGCGTAGACGATAAATAGCGGGAACATCCTCGCCACGAGATATACGCCTGCGACGACCATCGTGGCGGCATGTATGAGTGCCGAGACGGGCGTTGGGCCCTCCATGGCGTCGGGAAGCCATATATGCAGCGGGAACATGGCGCTCTTTCCGGCGCCGCCCACGAACATCAGCCCCAGAGCCAGCGGTATGACGATACCGGCCGAGGCGAGGGCTTCAGCCTGCGGCGTGAATGAGAACGTCCCGGCATAGTATCCGTAGAAGAGGATTCCTATCAGGAAGCCCAGATCGGCGAAGCGCGTGACGATGAATGCCTTTTTCGAGGCGGCCACGGCCTCCTTGCGGGTGTAGTAGAAACCGATGAGCAGATACGAGCTGACGCCCACCAGCTCCCAGAATACATACATCTGGAAGATGTTCGTCGCTACGACCAGACCCATCATGCTGGCCGTAAAGAGCGACAGGAAGGCGTAGTAGCGTTGGAAGCCGCGTTCGCCCTTCATGTATCCGAACGAATATATGTGCACCATGAGCGATACGGTCGAGATGACGACGAGCATCATCACCGATATCGGGTCGAGCATTATGCCCATGTCGATGGCGAGCGTGTCGCTTATGGGCAGCCACGTGGTGTTCCACGGTGTGAGCGTGGGGTATAGGCCGTCGGCGCCGCGTCCTGTGGTGAAGAAGTAGGCGTAGGCGGTCATGTAGCTCACGGCTGCGACTACGGCTATGACGGCCGTGCCGACGACACCGGCCGCCGTCGGGCGCAGACGTGTGCCGAGGAGCCCCAGAAGGAGAAAGCTCAGCAGCGGAAGCGCTAGAATCAGAATAGTGTACTCCATGACGATCGATGTTTAGGCATTACCACTTCATTTGGTGCAGGCTCTTGACCTTGATGTTGCGGATGTTGCGGTAGATGTTGATTATGATGGCTATTGCGACGGCCGTCTCGGCGGCGCTGATGCCTATGGCGAAGAGCGTGAAGAAGAAGCCCTCCAGATGTTCCGGAAAGAGGAAACGGTTGAAGACCACGAAATTGATATCGACCGAGTTGAGTATCAGCTCCACCGATATGAGCATGGCCAGCAGGTTGCGCCGCGTGACGAATCCGTAGATTCCCGCGAACATCATGATCGTCGAGACGATCAGGTAATATTCCATGTGTATCATAGTGGTTCGTGTTTTTTGACTAACGTTTTCGCGCGATGAGTATTCCGCCCACGATGCATGCCAGCAGCAGGATGCTTATGACCTCGAAGGGGAGCAGGTAACCATACTTGTCGGGACTCATGAGCGTATGTCCTATGGCGGTGACCTCCAGCTCGCCGTGTACGAAGTGCGAGGGTTGGAAGTCGTGGCGCAGCGTCACGTAGAGGCACACGCCCAGACTGAGGAACGTGGCGGCCAGCCCGGCGAAGAGCTTGTAGCCGCGGATATCCTCGGCCTTGTCGCCCTCGCTCGAGGTGAGCAGTATCGAGAAGACGTAGAGTACGGTGATACCGCCCGCGTAGATGAGCATCTGCACGGCGCCGAGGAACGAGTAGTTGAGCTGGAAATATATGCCTGCGGTGCCGAAGAGCACGAAGAGCAGATATGTCGCCGCACGCAGTATGCGTCGCGTGGTGACGGCCAGCACGGCGCTTACGACGGTAAAGAGCGCGAGTATCGTGAATACTATCAGTTCGAGAGATATCTCCATGGCTTATATCTTGTTGAGTGTTTTTACGAGTTTGCTGCGCGTATATACGGCATGTTCGAATGCCGTCGAGAAGCGTATGGCGTCATGCGGGCAGGCGTTCACGCACAGCTGGCAGAACATGCACGAGCCGAGGTCGTACTCGTAGCGTGCCAGACGGCGTTTGGGTTTTCCCGTTTCGGGGTCGGTGACCGTCTCGGTGGTGATATGTATCGTTCCGTTGGGGCATGCCGCCTGACAGAGGCCGCAGGCGATGCAGCGGTTCTTGCCCTCGGCGTCGTGCGGCATAACGAGTTCGCCGCGGTAGCGGTCGAACATCTTGAGCGTAGAGCGGTTCTCGGGATACTGTTCCGTCACCTTCGGGGTGAAGAACTCGCGTCCTGTCACCTTGAGACCCGTGAGCAGCGAACCTATGCCGCTCAGTAATCCTTTTATGTAGCTGTTGTGTGTCATGTCAGAAATGTAGTTTGAATACGACGACTATCACCATAAGCAGCAGGTTGGCCAGACCTATGGGCACCAGATATTTCCATTCGAGCGTCAGGATCTGGTCGATTCGCAGACGGGGGAATGTCCACTTGATCCACATGAGCAGCCACACCACGAAGAAGGCCTTGCCGAAGAACCATACGAAGCCCGGGATGTAGTCCATGACGGTGTTGAAGCCCTCCCATCCGGGTATGTGCAGCGGCATCCATCCGCCGAGGAATATCGTGGCGGCCATGCCGGCGATGATGAACAGGTTGACGAACTCGGCCACGTAGAACAGTCCGAAGTGCATGCCCGAATATTCGGTGTGGTAACCGGCCGTAAGCTCCGACTCGGCCTCGGGCAGGTCGAAGGGCCCGCGGTTGACCTCGGCGTTGCCGGCGATAAGGTATATGATGAAGGCTATGATGGCGGGGATGTGTCCCTTGAATATGAACCATCCGTCAGCCTGACGCTCGACGATCTCGGAGAGCTGCATGGTATCGGTGAGCACGACGATCGTCAGGATCGACAGACCGATCGAGAGCTCGTAGCTGATCATCTGCGCGCCGCTTCGCATGGCGCCGATGAGCGAGTACTTGTTGTTTGAGCTCCAGCCCGCGAGAAGTATTCCGACCACGCCTATTGACGATGCGGCCATCATGAAGAAGACGCCGACGTTGAAGTCGAGCACCTCCATACCCATGTTTATGGGCAGACACGAGAACGAGAGCACCGACGCCAGAATGACGATATACGGTGCCAGATTGTAGAGGAACTTGTCGGCGTGGCGTATTGTGATGATCTCCTTAGTGAGCATCTTGAATACGTCGCACACCACTTGCAGCGTGCCCCACGGGCCCACGCGGACGGGGCCCAGACGGCACTGGAAGGCGGCGCACACCTTGCGCTCCATGAATATCATCACGATGGCGATGACGGTGTAGAGCAGCAGCAGACACACGCCCACCACGATGCACTCGAGCAGTATGGCCACACCTTCGGGCATGAAGGATGTGAGAGCCGTATGTATCGCTTGGGTTATTATGCTGAAATCGAACATATCGTTGTAGGTTTATTTGTTAACGGTCGATATCGGGGACGACATAGTCGAGCGTACCGCCTATGGCTATCAGGTCGGCTATCTTCGAGCCGCGGGCTATGGTCTCCATGCACGATACGAGTGGCAGGCCCGTCGAGCGGAACTTCATGCGGTAGGGGGACTTGTCGCCGTGGCTCTCGATGAAGACGCCGAACTCGCCGCGGCTGCCCTCGACTGCCGAATAGTACGTGCCTTCCGGGATGCGGATTATGGGTTTGGTCTTGGCGCGGTATTCGCCTTCGGGGATGTTGTCGATAAGCTGCTCGATGATGCGCATGCTCTGCTCGATCTCGTGCATACGCACCATGTATCGGGCGTAGCAGTCTCCCTCGGTGAAGAGCACCTCGTCAAAGTCCACGCTGCCGTACATGGCGTAGGGGTGGCGTTTGCGCACGTCGCACGCCCAGCCCGAGGCACGGCCCGTGCCGCCTGTGGCACCGAACGATATGGCATCCTCGCGCGTGAGTACGCCCGTGCCGCGCAGACGCTCGCGGGCTATGACGTTGCCCGTGAATACCTCGTGGTATTCGCGCAGCGTGGGCCGCATGTAGGCGATGAACTCCTTGACGCGGCGTACGAACTCGGGGTGTATGTCGGCCTGCACGCCGCCGATGACGTTGTAGTTCTGTATGAGGCGTCCGCCGGTGGTCTGCTCGAGGATGTCGAGCACCTTCTCGCGGTCGCGGAAACCGTAGAAGAATGCCGTCAGCGCACCCATGTCCATACACAGACACGAGAAGAAGAGCAGGTGCGAGTCGATACGCTGCAGCTCGTCCATGATTGTGCGTATGTACTGCACGCGCTGGCTCACCTCCAGACCAAGACCCTTCTCGATGCACATGCAGAGTGCGTGTCGGTTTTGCGATGCTCCGAGATAGTCCAGACGGTCGGTCAGGGCCAGTGTCTGCGGATATGTCAGGCTCTCGCACATCTTCTCGATTCCGCGGTGTATGTATCCGCAGTGTACGTCGAGCTTGCGGATGATCTCGCCCTCGAGCGAGACGCGGAAGCGGAGCACGCCGTGCGTGGCGGGGTGCTGCGGGCCGACGTTGATCACATACTCACCCTCGTCGAATATGACTCCGCGCTTGCGTATGAGGCTGCCGTCGGGCATGAGCTCGAAGTGGGGGGTGCTGTCCTGCGAAACCTCGTTGCTCATACGCAGAGGGTTGAGCGACGGATCGTAATCCTTGCGCAGGGGGTATCCGACCCAGTCGTCGCGCAGATAGAGGCGACGCATGTCGGGGTGGTTGAGGAACTGTATGCCGAAGTAATCGTATGCTTCGCGCTCGTTGAGCAGGGCGCCCTTCCATACGTCGCCTACCGACGGCAGGCCGCACTTGTCGGGGGCGGGTGTCAGCACGCGCAGCACGATGTTCTCGCCCGTGGCCGTAGACTCTATGTGGTAGACGGCGCCGAAGCGGCCCTCGCCCCAGTCCATGCCGGTGAGGCTGCGCAGGAAGTCGAATCCCTCCTGCTTGAGGCGTACGGCCACATCGTGGAAGGTCTCGACGGGCAGCGTAAGGATGCCGTCGCCCGCATCCGACCACTCGGCTGCAGGCTCCCATGCCGTTATCTTCTCTCTTATGCTCATATTATCTCTTTTGTTCGGTTTCGACGTTCAAATCGTTCTTTTCGGCCGTGAGGTCGCGGCGCATGAGCTCATCGTACTCCTTCTCGCTGATCTGCTTGTTCACGCCGCCGAAGAAGCGTTGCATGCGCACCTTTCGCTGCAACTGCATCAGACCGTAGAGCATGGCCTCGGGGCGCGGCGGGCAGCCCGGAATGTAGACATCGACCGGAAGGATCGTATCTACGCCGTTGACCACGTGGTACGACTTCTTGAAGGGGCCGCCGCTGATGGCGCAACCGCCCACGGCGATGACATACTTCGGGTCGGCCATCTGGTCGTAGAGTCGCTTGAGTACGGGTGCCATCTTGTGTGTGATGGTTCCGGCGACCATGATGAAGTCGGCCTGACGCGGTGAGGCGCGTGCCACTTCGAAGCCGAAACGGGCGAAGTCGTAACGTGCGGCGCCTACGGCCATGAACTCGATGCCGCAGCAGCTCGTTGCGAAGGTCAGGGGCCAGAGACTGTTGCTGCGGCCCCAGTTGATGATGTCGTCGAGACATCCGACCACGACGTTTGTGCCGTCGCGGCGCAGTTGCTCGGCCATCTTCTCGAGGTATTCGTTGTCGTTGAAATCCTCGTATTTCATCGACTTTATTTCGGGTTTTCTCATTTCCATTCCAAAGCTCCTTTCCGCCAAGCGTAGGCAAGGCCCAATACAAGTATCACAAGGAAAAATACGATGCTCGCCAGCCCGTAGAGTCCGAGCTCCTGAACCACGACGGCCCACGAGAAGAGGAATACGGTCTCGACGTCGAACATCAGGAAGAGTATGGCGAAGAGGTAGTATCCCACCTTGAACTGCATCCACGAGCGTCCGCGTGTGGGGATACCGCACTCGTAGGCTTCACCCTTCTGGGGGTTGTACGAACGCGGCGAGATGGCGCGTGCGATACCCAGCGCTACGGCCACCAGTGCCAGAGCCGTCAGTATAACGACCACTAATAGTGTAAAATACATAAATTCGGTGTTTATGGATTCTTATATCACGAAGTTATCGTACGGATACGATCCGCAGCTCCGCCTGTTGGCGGATACCCTGTCGGGGGCTGTGGGCGGGACGGCCTGACGGCTGCCCGTATATGGTCAAATCAGGATACGCTCCAGCGAGTAGACGTAGTAGTCCGACGTGCGGAATGTCTTGTCGCCGTAAGCGGGACGGACTGCGGGGCAGATTCTGGTCTGCTCGGCTGCGATGTTGTCCGTATCGGAGCGGTAGCGCGGCAGGGCCTTCTGCATCGATACGGTGGAGACGGGCTCCATCGAGCAGGTGAAGACATTCACCTCGGCCGACATGCGCAGATAGAGTGGTACTGATTGTACGGGGGTGATCGATGTGCAGAGATGCGTCGGGCATACATGGCGGTGTGCCGCCTTACAGGGCGTCACATCTTCGGCACTCCACGTTATCGCGAGAAGCAGCACGAACAGCATATATATTATTCGCGCTCTCATTTTGACTCTTTTCAGCGCTGCGAAGATACGGACTTTCGTTCGAAAAATGCAATTTCCGTAAACTTTTTTTTCGAAAAAGGCCTCTGGTGCTATATAGAAGGCATTGACCGACAGCCTGAAAAACAATCGGAGCCCGCGGATGGTTTTCCTGTGGGCCCCGAAATATTGTACGCTCTGCGCCGACGATGCGCGTAGAGGATGGGGATCCTATATAATATATGTTCTGTCTTCAGCGGGCGGCCTGATATCAGCAGTGCTGCTCGGTGAATGCGCCGATCTCGAGATAACGCTTGTAGAGCTTCTCGTATGCGGCGGCGTTCTTCGCGTTGGGGGTGTACTCCTTGGCGAAGCCCGAGTTCATGGCGGCGATGGCATCCTCGACCTTGGCATATACGCCTGCGGCCGTGGCGGCGAACATCGCGGCGCCCAGAGCGCACGCCTGATCGGTGTTGCATACCTTGATCGGCATGTTGAGCACGTCGCTCATCGTCTGCATGACGAATGGCGACTTGAGCGCTATGCCGCCGATACCGATGACGCTGTCGATACGCACACCTTCGCTGACGAAACGGTCGACGATGGCCTTTGTTCCGTAAGCCGTGGCCTCGACCAGTGCGCGGAAGACGCGCGGCGCCGTGCTGCCCAGCGTAAGGCCCGTGATGGTGCCCGTGAGCAGCTGGTTGGCATCGGGCGTGCGGCGGCCGTTCATCCAGTCGGTTGCGAGGATGGTGCTCTCCTCAATGGGGATGCGCTCGGCCTCGGCCGTGAGTGCGGGGATGATCTTGTCGGCAGCCTCGCTGATAATACGCTCGCGGTCGGCCGCTGAGAGCCAATCCATCTGTGCGACGATATTCTTGAGCGGGAACTCGAGAAGACGCTTGAACCATGCGTAGACGTCGCCGAAGCCAGACTGTCCGGCCTCGAGACCGATCATGCCGGGGATGACCGAACCGTCGACCTGACCGCAGATGCCGCGAATGAGCTTGTCGCCGAGCTCCTCGTAGTCGGCCACCATTACGTCGCACGTGCTGGTACCGATGACGCGCACCAGAGTGTGGGGCGTGACGCCTGCGCCGACGGCACCCATGTGGCAGTCGAAAGCGCCTCCGGCGACAACCACATCGGTCGTCAGTCCGAGGCGTGCGGCCCATTCGGGTGTCAGCTTGCCGACGGCTTTGTCGGCCGTCTCGGTCTCATCGAACAGACGGGCGCGGAAGCCCGCAAGCAGCGGGTCGAGTGCCGTGAGGAACTCCTCCGAGGGGAGTCCTCCCCACTTCTTGTGCCACATGGCCTTGTGCCCGCAAGCGCAGCGGCTGCGGACAATGTCGGCCGATGAGGTGACGCCCGTAAGCAGCGCGGGCAGCCACTCGCAGTGCTCGACGATCGAGTATGCGGCCTTGCGTACCTGCTCGTCCTCGCGCAGCACATGCAGCGCCTTGGCCCAATACCACTCCGACGAGTAGATGCCGCCCTCGTAGGCCGTATAGTCGGGATTCCACTTGTGACTCAGTTCGTTTATCTCGGCGGCCTCCTTAACGGCCGTATGGTCTTTCCACAGCACGAACATGGCGTTGGGGTTCTCGGCGAACTCCGGCAGCATGGCCAGCGGCGTGCCCGTACGGTCCGTGAATACGGGCGTGCTGCCCGTGGTGTCGAAGGCTATGCCTACGACCTGTTCGGCCGTGCCGGCGGGGCACTGCGACAGGGCATCCTTGACGGTAGCCTCCAGAACGTCGATATAGTCCTGCGGGTGCTGGCGGTAGCGGTTGGCGGCAGGGTCGCAATACTTGCCCTCGCTCCAGCGCGGATAGTTTTTGACCGAGGTGGCTATGGTCTGGCCCGTCTTGGCGTTTACGACTACGGCGCGGGCCGAGTCGCTGCCGTAATCCAAACCTATGACATATTTCATTTTGATCGAAGTTTTTGGTTGGTTTGACTATTAAGACGCCGGCATTCCGCGTAGGGACGCCGGCGTCGATCAGAATAGGTTTATTAGCAGAGAGCCTTGTTGAGCATGTAATATACCTCGTTCATGCGCAGCTCCTTCTTGAACTCGGGGATGGTGGTGTCCTTGTTGATGTATACCATCTCGATGCCTGCGATCTCGGCATAGTCCTCCCAATACTCGGCCGTCAGGTCGTACGAGAAGCACGAGTGGTGGGTACCTCCGGCCAGAATCCATGCGCCGGCGCCCGTTACGAAGTCGGGCTGCGGGATCCACAGTGCCGATGCTACGGGGAGCTTGGGCAGCGGCTTGGGCTCGATGCACTTCACGTCGTTGACGATCAGTCGGAAGCGGTTTCCGAGGTCGATGACCGTAGCGGTGCAGCCCATACCGGTCTTGCTCGTGAAGACCAGACGCGCCGTCTGTGCCTTGCGGATACCGATACCGAGGAAGTGAACCTCCAGACGGGGCTTCTTGGCCGCAATCAGCGGACATACCTCGAGCATGTGGGCCTGCAGGATGGCGCTGTTTGCGCCGTCGAAGTTGAGCGTGTAGTCCTCGAGGAACGAGCAGCCCGTGGGCAGACCCTGACTCATGAACCATACGGTGCGGTAGAGTGCGGCCGACTTCCAGTCGCCCTCGGCGCCGAAACCGTAACCCTCGGCCATGAGGCGCTGCGATGCGAGTCCCGGAATCTGGTCGAAGTAGCTGCCGTCGGTCTGGCCCAGATCGTCGAAGTTGGTGGTGAAGCCCTTGGCGCCCTTGGCCTTGAGGATGGCGCGCAGAGCCAGCTCGGCCTTGGCTGCATTCCATACGACCTTGTAGTCGTCGGTGCCCGGCTTCTCCATCTCGGCATCGTGGTCGTAGAGGCTGAAGTACTCGGCAACGAGCTTCTCGACATCCTCATCCTTGACGGCGGCGTGGTACTCCATCAGCTCGCTGACGGGGCAGTAGTCGACGTGGTATCCCAGACGCTGCTCGGCCTCGACCTTGTCGCCGTCGGTTACGGCCACGTTGTTCATCTGGTCGCCGAAGCGGAGAATGAGCATATCCTGAGCGTCGGCCCAAGCGGCGCATACGCGCATCCAGACGCCGATCTTGTGCTGCGTCTGCTCATCCTGCCAGTATCCGACCACGACCTTGCGGCGCAGGCGCATGCGTGCGCAGATGTGTCCGAACTCGCGGTCGCCGTGTGCCGACTGGTTGAGGTTCATGAAATCCATATCCATCGTATCCCACGGAATCTCGCGGTTATATTGTGTGTGGAGGTGGAGCAGGGGTTTGTTGAGCTGCTGCAGGCCGTGAATCCACATCTTGGCGGGGCTGAAGGTGTGCATCCACGTGATGACGCCGATACACTTGTCGTCGGCATTCGCTGCCTTGAACGTTGCGGTTACCTCGGCGGCCGAGTTTACCGTACCTTTATATACCACCTTTACGGGGAGTTTGCCCGAAGCGTTGAGACCCTGTACCATCTCGTTGCTGTGAGCGTCCACGGCTACGACTGCGTCGCCGCCATAGAGCAACTGTGCGCCGGTTACGAACCAGACTTCATAATTCTCAAACATGATAAATAGGTTTTAGGTTTTTGTTTATTGGTTTAATGTCAGTTATTTGTCAGCCCTTCTTCTGCCCGTAGTAGGCATTGGGCCCGTGTTTGCGGTTAAAGTGTTTCTCGACGAGAAGCGGGTTCATCTTAAGGTCGGGGTTGACCGAGTAGGCCACGAAGGCCATCTTGGCGACCTGCTCCATCACCACGGCGTTGTGTACGGCCTCGGCGGCGTTGCGGCCCCAGCTGAAGGGTCCGTGGTTCTTGACCAGCACGCCCGGAGTATGGATGGGGTTGAGCGTGGCGAATCGGCGCACGATGACGCATCCGGTCTGCTTCTCATAGTCGCCCTCGACCTCTTCGGCCGTCATGTCGGGCGTGCAGGGGATGGCGTCGTGGAAGTAGTCGGCATGTGTGGTGCCGATGTTTGGTATGTCGCGTCCGGCCTGTGCCCATGCCGTGGCGTATGTGGAGTGCGTATGCACCACGCCGCCGACACCCTCGAAGGCCTTGTATATCTCCAGATGTGTAGGCGTGTCGCTCGAGGGGCGGAGCGATCCCTCCACCACGTTGCCGTCAAGGTCGACGACGACCATGTCCTCGGCGCGCATGACGTCGTACTCCACGCCGCTGGGCTTGATCACCACAAGGCCGCTGGCGCGGTCTATGGCGCTGACGTTGCCCCATGTGAATATGACCAATCCGTGCTTTACGAGATCGAGATTGGCGCGCAAAACCTCCTCTTTGAGTTGTGTCAACATCGTTTTCCGTTTATAAAATGAACCCTTGTGAAAATAAACCCTGTCGTTGCCGATGCAGCCCGCGCGGACGGTTGATTCCCGAACGCAGCCTCTGCCGGCGGCATCTTAGCAAATATAACAATATTTTTTGATATTACGTTATGGTGCAGCGCACTATGTTGTCGATTTTACGCTTAGTCTCTTCGAAAAACGATGTTTTTTGGTTGATATGTCGGGCATGACGTGCGGGCGGTTTCAGTTGTGGCGCTATGGGTTTGGCCCTTGTCTGTGAAGGCGTATTTCTACACTTCGGCGCGAAAATCGCAATGTCCGTTTTTTTGCGCTACGGAGTTCCGTCACCGCCGTAATGTGTTACGTTTTCATTAAATATGGATGCGCTGTTGCGGCGCATTGGCTTTTGTTGCCTAATTTTGGGGCGCATACGAAAAACGATTTGTTATGGCTAACGGTCGAATACTCGTTGTGGACGACGAAGAGTCGTTGTGCGAGATCCTGCAATTCAACCTTGAGAGCGAAGGCTACGAGGTGACGACGGCCAACAGCGCCGAGGAGGCGTTGAGGCTCGATATCAAGAGTTTTGATCTGATCCTTCTCGATGTGATGATGGGCCAGATGAGCGGTACGCGCATGGCGTCGCTGCTGAAGGCCGACCCCGAAACGGCGCAGATACCCATAATATTCTGTACGGCGCGCGACGGAGAGGATGACCGCGTGGCGGGACTCGACCTTGGCGCCGACGACTACATAGCCAAACCATTCTCGGTACGCGAGCTCGTGGCGCGCGTCAAGAGTGTGTTGCGCCGCACGCGGCACGGCGACGAGGAGGGTGAGGAGCGTATCGTGTATGATGGTCTCTGCATCGACTGCCGTCGCAAGGTGTGCACGTTGGACGGCGAGCCGGTACAACTCACGAAAAAGGAGCTGGAGATACTCATGCTGCTGCTCTCGAACCGCGGCCGCATCTTCTCGCGCGAGCAGATCCTCCACCGCGTCTGGAGCGACAAGGTGATCGTTCTGGACCGCACCATCGACGTGAATATCACGCGCCTGCGCCGCAAGATCGGACGCTACGGCGACAAAATCGTGACACGACAGGGCTATGGCTACGGATTCGAAGCGTAGGCTGCCGTTCCATCGCCGTGCGTTTCTGCTGCTCATATCGTTGTCGTGGGCGCTGGTAGCCTGTTTTATCCTCTTCCAATACGTACGCGAGCGGCGTTACAAGGTGTCGAGTCTCGACGCCGTGCTGCAACTCGAAAATGTACACTTGCTCGACATGATCGAGGAGCCGCAGGGTCTCGATCTGGCTCCGCTGTCGTCCCTGCACCTGCCCGATACGCTGCGCGTGACGGTCATAGGCCTCGACGGCGAGGTGCTCTACGACACCTATAACGAGGCGGGGCATGCGAATGCCGTCTCTGTCAACCACCGCCACCGCCCCGAGGTCGAGGCTGCCATTGCCACGGGCGCGGGATATACGATCAAGCGCCTCTCGGAGAGCACATCGCAACGCTACTTCTATTCGGCGCGCCGCGGCCGCGATGTGGTCATACGCACGGCCGTGCCGTACACCTATTCGCTCTATCGGTCGCTGCGTGCGGATATGGGTTTCCTGTGGTTCATACTTTCTGTTGCCGTCTTTATCAGCATAATCGGATATTTCGCCACGCGGCGTCTGGGCCGCCAGATCGAGCGCCTCAGGGACTTTGCGCAGCGGGCCGAACGAGGCGAGCGTATCGAGTGCGGCGCTACGGAGGCGCGCGACGAGATTGACGACATCTCGAACCATGTCATAGGGCTCTATGCCGAGTTGCAGAAGACCATAGGCGAGCGTGACCGCGAGCATGCGCGGGCGCTGCACGAGACGCAGGAGAAGATACGCATCAAGCGTCAGTTGACGAACAACATAAACCACGAACTCAAGACCCCCGTTGCCTCCATATCGGGATATATCGAGACCATACTCTCGAACGGGAATATGGACGAGGCTACGCGTACGGCCTTTCTGCAGCGGTGTCTGTCGCAGTGCGAGCGGTTGGGCAAGCTGCTGTCGGACGTGGCGACGATAACGCGCATGGACGACGGGCGCGAGCAGATGAACCGCGAGCGCGTGGTGCTGAACGACATCGTCGACGAGATCGCCGAGGAGGTCGCTTTGCAGCCGGCCGAGCGGCGGCTGCGCGTCAACTGTGATTTTCCGGATGATATGGCCGTCGTGGGCAACCGCGAGATGCTCACCTCGATATTCCGCAATCTGGCTTCGAACGCCGTGGCCTACTCGTCGGGCCGCGACATATTCATACGCCTCGTGGCCGAGTATGACGAGAAATATACCATTTCGTTTGCCGACAACGGTATAGGCGTGGAGGAGGAGCACCTGCCGCGTCTGTTCGAACGTTTCTACCGCGTGGACAAGGGCCGCTCGCGCAAGATGGGCGGCACGGGTCTCGGTCTTTCGATCGTAAAGAATGCCGTGGCCATGCACGGCGGTACGATCGAGGCCCACAACCGCCTGAGCGGCGGTCTGGAGTTTATCTTCACCCTGAAAAAGAATTCATAGCCACGTCACCGTGTTGTAACGGATCTGTAACATGCGATGCGTTTATTTGCGACAGCAAATCCGCTCGGAATGAATGCAGTTAAGTTACTTGGTTTATTGTGTGTGACGGCACTCGTCGCCTCGGCAGCTGTCGGGGCGGAGGGTGACGGCATCGTCGTTGCATTCACCTTTTTTCCTCTTTTGCGCTCCGAGACCGAGGCTCTCGAGAAGCGGCAGAGCGCCGTCGATCGTATATTCGACCGGTATGTCTCCGAGATATGCATCACGCTCGACGAGATATCCCACATCTATAACCGTACGCTTGTAGCCCTTTTCCGTCAGAATACGCGTGTGCTGCGCGATATGTCGCGCCGCTCGGCGAAGCTGTGCCGCGAGGCGGAGGCCCGACGCCGTGCGGGTGTGACGCTGCAGCGCGGCGGCGTGTCCGACATGGGGGCATGGCTCTTCGGCACGCGCGCGACGATATATCTGGCGGAGATGTGCGAGGCGCTGGAGCGCATCGTGCGTCCGGCATGCGAGCATGTCGAGCATGACGGCGGGGCGCTGACACGCGAGCAGACCGTGGCGCTGATGCGTCTGAATGACGGCATCGATGCCATGACGCACAAGGTGTCGGAGGCGCTGTCAGAGCGGACGTCATCCGCTGAGACGTCGGGCGGCGTGCTGCCTGTGCGGCGGCAGCGGGACGATGTGCTGGATCTGGTGCGGGAATATACGCGCGAGCAGATAGCGCGTGGCGGTGAAGAGGAGGATGCGGCGACCGATCTGCTGTTCCTGACGCTGTTGGGCGAGACGAAGACCCTGACGCTGCGCATGTCCAACCTGCTGAAGATAAAGCGTTACAGCCAGCAGGCATCGCACGGCGAGTGAATGGCGGCGTATTGCGATGCGGTACGGAGAGAGGATGCCGTCGCGTGAAGAGAATTTCCGGCGAGGCGTCGGGAGAGGTTTGAAAACATATAACTTGAACTTATGGATATAGTTTACTTCGGAATTATCGTATTTATCTTTATTCTGGCCGTATTCGACCTGATGGTAGGCGTGAGCAACGACGCGGTCAACTTTCTGGGTTCGGCCGTGGGTGCCAAGGCTGCGCATGCGAAGTATATCTTCGCCGTGGCGGCCGTGGGCGTGATGTTCGGCGCGGCGGTGAGCAACGGAATGATGGAGATCGCGCGTCACGGCATCTTCAGCCCAGAGCACTTCTACTTTCAGGAGGTGATATGTATCTTCATGGCGGTGATGGTGACCGACGTGATCATACTCGACATATTCAACTCGCTCGGTCTGCCCACCTCGACCACCGTCTCGATGGTCTTCGAGCTGTTGGGCGGCGCCTTCGCAATATCGATGGTGAAGATCCTGACCGACCCGAACGATGTGCTCACCTTCGGCATGCTGCTCAATACGGACAAGGCGTTGTCGGTGATTCTGGGTATATTTCTTTCGGTGGCCGTGGCCTTCTTCTTCGGTTCGGTGGTGCAGTGGATCGTGCGTCTGATCTTTACGTTCGACTACCGCCGCCACCTGCGTTGGAGCATCGGCCTCTTCGGCGGCATCGCCGCTACGGCCATCGTCTACTTCATGCTCATCAAGGGCATGAAGGATTCGTCGCTGATGACGGCCGAGATGCAGGCATGGCTGCACGAGAATACACGTATGCTGCTGGTGGCGTGTCTGGTCGGATTTACGGTGCTGATGCAGGTGCTGCACTGGCTGCATGTCAACGTCTTCCGCGTGATCGTCATGCTGGGTACGTTCGCTCTGGCCATGGCCTTCGCCGGAAACGACCTTGTGAACTTCATCGGTGTGCCTCTGGCCGGATACTCGTCGTACGTCGACTACGCGGCCAACGGCGCCGGCAGCGAGACATTCCTCATGGAGTCGTTGAACTCTCCGGCCAAGACTCCCTTCATCTTCCTCTTCGGCGCGGGCGTTGTGATGATCATATCGCTCTACACGTCGAAGAAGGCGCGCAACGTCATCAAGACCTCGGTCGACCTGTCGCGTCAGGCTGCGGGTGAGGAGATGTTCGGCTCGTCGGCCGTGGCGCGCAGCATCGTCCGCACGTCGATGTCGGTGGCTACGTTCGTCACCAACGTGACGCCCGCACCCGTCAAGCGGTGGGTTAATTCGCGCTTCGATTCGGATCGCGCCGTGATCACCGACGGGGCGGCCTTCGACCTTGTGCGCGCGTCGGTACAGTTGCTGCTGGCAAGTCTGCTCATAGCCCTCGGCACCTCGCTCAAACTCCCCTTGTCGACCACATACGTCACGTTCATGGTTGCGATGGGTACATCGCTTGCCGACCGTGCGTGGGGACGCGAAAGTGCCGTATTCCGCATTACGGGCGTGTTGTCGGTCATTGGCGGATGGTTCATTACGGCCGGTGCGGCCTTCACGGCATGTTTCTTCATGGCGCTGCTGATGTATTACGGCGGCGTGCCGGTGATGGTGGTGGCGATGGGTGTGGTGATCTTCATGCTCGTGCGCAGCAACATGCGCTACAACCGCAAGAAGGAGGCCGAGAGTGAGGATACGCTCTTCGCCGATATTGTCAATGCGAAGGATGCGGCAGGTTTGTGGCCTCTGGTCAAGGAGCATGTTCGCCGCAGCGCCGTGGGGATGCTGCACTACTCGTCGGAGGAGTACCGCCGCATAACCGATGCCTTCATAGCGGAGGATCACCGTGCCTTCCAGCGCATAGCGCGTGAGGTGGACAGCCGCAAGAAACTGCTGCGCCAGACCCATCGCAAGGAGACGATATGCATACGCCGCGTGGACAGCCGCACGGCTATCGAGAAGACGACGTGGTTCCACCTGCAGAGCAACGCTCAGGAGCAGCTGCACTATATAATAAAACGTCTGTGCGACATGTGCCGCGAGCATGTGGACAACAACTTCACTCCGCTGCCTGCGGAGTGTGCCGCGGAGCTGGTGCCCGTACGCAACAAGGTCTGCTCGCTCATAGCCGAGGGTGCGGCCATTCTGGAGAACGGCAGCGAGGGCATTGCGCGCCTTGTCGAGCGCAGCGACGAGGTGAAGAAACGTCTGGATGCGTTGTACGACCTTCAGGTGAAGCGTATAAATGCCGGAGACGAGAACCTGACCGTCTCGCTGGTGTATCTGAATATCCTTCAGGAGTCGTCGGAGATGCTCTCGTCGCTCGACCGGATGATATATTACAGCGAGCGTTTCCGCAACTGACGTGTGGAATACGGGCGATAGAAAAATTCGATGCGATGCGGTCCCTGTCAGAGCAGGGGCTGCATCGTCGTATTGTCCGTATGGAGAATATTGTCCGGCGGGCATGGCGTTGTGGAAAAATCCGAAAAAAGTTTGCCGTGCGGCTTGTCTCAGCAGAGAGGTTTTGTTACCTTTGTTGCTGCAGCATGCCTGCTGCAATCTGCAACCAATCCATAACCGGACTGTAACCTGTAATCTGCATACGTTATGAAGAGACTTTTTCTGCTTTTGACCATTGTCGGGATGTGTACGGCGACGCCTGCCGCGGCGCGCGAACGCGGTCAGGCCGTGATTTTCGAGACCGACATGGGAAATGATATCGACGACGCGATGGCGCTCGACCTGCTGCTGAAGAAACACGAGCAGGGTGTGATTAACCTTTTGGGCGTGAGCGTGCACAAGAACAATCCCTGCGCGGCCGAGTTCATCGATATAATGCGCCGCTGGTACGGCCATGCCGATATCCCGATCGGTGTGTCGTGCGTCACCGTTGCCGAGTGTGACGACTACACTACGCGTGTCTGCCGCATGAAGGACGAGAACGGCAAACCGCTCTTTGCCCGTTCGCGCCGCCCGAACTACGAGGAGGCTGTGGCGATGTACCGGCGTCTGTTGTCGAAGCAAGAGGACGGCTCGGTGGTGATCGTGAGCGTGGGATTCTCGACTACGGTTGCCGCGTTGCTCAAGAGCGGCCCCGACCGTTATTCGCCTCTTACGGGACGCGAGCTTGTGGCGCGCAAGGTGAAGTTCTTCTCGGTGATGGGCGGCGAGTTCGAGATGAAGAACTACTCCGAATATAATATAGTCAACGACATACCCGCGGCGCAATACTTCTTCGACAATACGCCCGTTCCGGTGGTTATAACCCCCTTCAAACTCGGGACGCGCGTGCAATACCCGGGACGCAGTATCGAGGAGGATTTCGGATGGACGGAGGCGCATCCAATGGTCGAGGCATACAAGGCCTATGCGCCCATGCCGTACGACCGGCCGACATGGGACGTGATAGCGTGCCTCTACCTGTTCGACCATACGGAGGGGTGCTTCACGCTCGGACAAAAGGGTGAGGTGCGCGTGACGGACAAGGGCGTGACGGAGTTTACTCCCAAGGCCGATGGCCGTTTCCGCGTTATCGAGGCTACGGACGGGGAGTGTGGCCGCATACTTGACTATTTCCTGCGTGAACTGCCTACGCCGCCGCGCAAGTATGCACGATAGCGGTCTGCGTTGCGATTTTGCGGCGGGCGGTATCTTTAAGGATGCCGCCCGCCGCTGCATTTGGGGTTAAAGGCTTGTGTGCGGGGTGAGGCGAATGCGCGGATATGTCTTCGATGGTGTTTTTTGCGGTTAAAAAGTCGTTACGCCTTTGGACGGGAAGAAATTTGTACTATCTTTGCACCGTCATCAAAATAATCGTTCGATTATTTTACAATCAGCGAATTATAAACAAACGGAAATATTCTATATGCAAGATCTTAGTGCGCTTAACGGGAAGACCCTATCTGAACTGCGCGAGATAGCCAAGGTTCTGGGTATAACCGATCAGTCATTGAAGAAGAGAGAGCTCATTGCACGCATAGCCGAGATGGCTGCAGCGGAGAATGACACGGAGGAGAACGCCGAAACTGCCGCCGCAGTTGAGGGTGACGCCGAGCCGCAGCGCAAGCGCGGCCGTCGTCCGCGTATGAGCAGCGTCCGCATCGAGGAGAACAAACCTGCGGGTGAGGCCTCGTCGGAGCGGGTGCGTATCGTCGTCCCCGAGAGCGCGGGAGCCGCTGCGTCGGAGGAGAGTGCGGCGGAGCCATCGCCTGCGGCAGAGATGCCTGCGGAGCAGGAGGCGCCCAAGCGTCGCGGCCGCAAGCCCAAGGCCGTGAAGGAGGCCGAGCAGAATGCTGCGGCCGAGGATGGCGGAGCCGCCGAGGCGGAGCCACGTGCGGCAGTGCATCACCATGCGGCAGCGCACGCGGCCGACGAGTCGCAGACGAAGGAGATGCGTGAAACAAAGGAGGGCAAGGATAAGGAGAAGGAGTATTTTGCGGGCGAGATCATCGGTGAGGGCGTTCTGGAGGTTATGCCCGACGGCTACGGATTCCTCCGCTCGGCCGACTACAACTATCTCAACTCGCCCGATGACATATATGTGTCGCCGTCGCAGATCAAGCTCTTCGGTCTGAAGCCCGGCGATACGATCAGCGGAACGATCCACCCGCCGAAGGAGGGTGAGAAGTATTTCCCGCTGATCCGCGTGAACGAGATAAACGGTCTGGCTCCGGAGTATATCCGCGACCGCGTACAGTTCGAGTACATGACGCCGTTGTTTCCGAGCGAGAAGTTCAACCTCACGGGCAAGGGTCACAACAACCTTTCGAATCGCGTGGTGGATCTCTTCTCGCCCATAGGCAAAGGTCAGCGCGGCCTTATCGTGGCGCAGCCCAAGACGGGTAAGACGATGCTGCTGCAGTCGATCGCCAATGCCATTGCGGACAACCACCCCGAGGTCTACATGATCGTGCTTCTGATCGACGAGCGTCCGGAGGAGGTTACCGAGATGGCGCGCAACGTCAAGGCGGAGGTTGTGGCGTCGACCTTCGACGAGCAGGCCTCGCGCCATGTGAAGGTTGCGGAGATGGTTCTCGAGAAGGCCAAGCGTATGGTCGAGTGCGGCCACGACGTGGTCATATTCCTCGACTCGATAACGCGTCTGGCGCGTGCCTACAACTCCGTACAGCCCGCTTCGGGCAAGGTGCTCTCGGGAGGTGTGGATGCAAACGCGCTGCACAAGCCCAAGCGTTTCTTCGGCGCGGCGCGAAACACCGAGGAGAAGGGTTCGCTTACGATCATCGCAACGGCACTTATTGATACGGGTTCGAAGATGGACGAGGTGATCTTCGAGGAGTTCAAGGGTACGGGCAACATGGAGCTTCAGCTGGACCGCCGCCTCTCGAACAAGAGGGTATACCCCGCGGTGGATGTCATATCGTCGGGTACGCGCCGCGAGGATCTGCTGCTCACGCCCGAGGTGATGAACCGTACGTGGGTGCTGCGCAAGTACTTCTCGGAGATGACTACGGTCGAGGCCATGGAGTTCCTGCAGAAGCAGATGTCGCTGACGGAGACCAACGAGGAGTTCCTCGCCACGATGAACCAGTAGCGTTCAAATGTAAAAACCCGGATTTGAAACCGATGAAGAGAATATTCATATTTGCGCTCGTTGCGGTGTGTGCTGCGACGGAGGCCTTCGCATGGGGCGGCAAGGGTCACGATGTTGTGGCTTACGTAGCCGAGTGTCACCTTTCGCGCCGTGCGGCTAAACGCATCACCAAGATACTGGACGGACACTCGCCCGTATATTACGCCAACTGGATGGATAATGCGAGCCATACGCCCGAATATGCCCATACGAGTACATGGCACTATGCCAACGTCGACGAGGGTTATACCTACGAGACGATGCCCCGCAACGAGAAGGGCGATGTGATAACGGCCCTGAACGATATCATCGCACGTCTGCGCCGCGGCGGCCTAAAGCACGAGGAGGAGAATACGGCACTGCGTATGCTCATACACCTTATGGGCGATCTGCACTGCCCGATGCATGCGGGCCACAAGAGCGATCTGGGCGGAAATACGGTCGAGGTCAAGTTCTTCGGCGAGCCGACGCGGCTCCATACCGTGTGGGACACGCACCTTGTGGAGGCGGCGCACAAGTGGGGCTATACCGAGTGGCAGCGCGAGATCGACCGCCTTGCAAAGCGTGACCGTCAGGCCGTGTGCGAGGGATCGATCGAGGATTGGTTCGCCGAGACGGTCGATATCTGCGGCCGTGTCTACGAAGAGATACCCGCGGGCACGAACCTCTCGTATGACGAGGTGGCGCGTTACGCCCCCCTGATCGAGGAGCAGTTGCTCAAGGGCGGCCTGCGTCTTGCGGCGATACTCAACAGCATATATTGATACGGTGCGGCCGAGGCCGAACCTGCGACATGAAACGACGGAATCCGTTGTGCCTGCGGGCTGTGGATTCCGTCGTCATTTTATGTACCATGCACGTCTCGGAAAGAGGTGTGCTACTTCCCGAAAATACTCTCTGTCGAGGGGTGTATCTTGCGGATGGTGCCGTCGGCGTTGTACTCCAGCGGCTCCAGACATACCGAACGGCTGTAGCTCGTGCCGTCGGGCAGCCCGCCGTTGTGGGTGAAGAAGTACCATTTGCCGCGGAACTCCACGATCGAGGGGTGGGTGGTGTTGCAGTTGCCCGCGATCTCGGATATGATGCCTTTGTACTCGTATGGGCCGTCGGGACGGTCCGACATGGCGTATGCGATCTTCTCGGGCCAGCCCGTGGCGAAGGTTAGGTAGTATTTGCCGTTGTATTTGTGTACCCACGGAGCCTCCGTAAAGTCGAACTCCTTGCGGTCGATACGCTTTATCGGGCCGTCGATCCCGGTCATGTTGCGTTTCAGGCGTGCGCAGTAGCACACCTTGTTGCCCCAGAATATCCATGCCTGCCCGTCGTCGTCGATGAAGACCGCGGGGTCGATGCATACCCACGAGTGTGTGGCGTCGAAGCAATCCTCATTTGTCAGCAGGGGGCGACCTATGGCATCGCGGTAGGGCCCCTCGGGGCGGTCGGCCACGGCCACGCCTATGCCCGAGCCGTTGGTACTGATGAAGTAGTAGTATTTGCCGTCGCGTTCGACCACATGCGCCGCATAAGCCGCACCCGTTCGGTCCCACGCGAAGTCGGCCACGCGCAGCGGCGTGGGGTACTCCGTCCAGTTGACCATGTCGGTGGTCGAGAAGACACACCAGTCCTTGAGTTTGTATCCGTTCTGGTTGCCCTCGTAGTCATGCCCCGTGAACAACCACAGCGTGTCGCCCGAGACCATCGCCGCAGGGTCGGCCGTATGCTTGTGGCGGATGATGGGGTTGCCCGTGGCTTGGAATTCGTATTTTCCCCAGCATTGGCGCAGGGCATCCATCTCCTCGCGGGTGACGGATATGACGCTGCCGTGGCGCGGATGGAAATCCTTGTTGAAGGGGCGGGGGATCGAGTCGAAACGGTAGAGGTCGTCGCTTGTCTGGTACTCGTAGCGGCCAGAGGTGTAGAGGTCGTACATCAATACGTAACGCTCTTCGCCGTTGAGTTTGAATATGCTCGACCCCTCGACGGGTGTCTTGCCCGCATAGGCGTCCAGATAGACGAAATCCTCCTTCCACGGGCCGCGCAGCGACGTGGAGGTGGCCTGCTGTATGCCGTTCTTCACTTCGCGGCCCTCGTCGTCCTTGGTGTTGCCCTTGTAGAAGAGATGCCACGTGCCGTCCTTGTAGATGATGTCGTTGTCGATGGAGCCGTATTTGGCGCTGAAGAGCACCTGCGGCTCGGCCTCGAAGCCGCTGAAGTCGTCGTTGGCGTAGGCGTAGTATGTCACAAGCCCGCCCACACCCTTGCGGTTGAGGGTGAAGTAGACCATGTATTTGCCGGCTTCGGGATCGAAGACCGTCTGCGGCGCCCATACCCAGTGTGCGTCGCCGAAGTGCTCGGGATAGGTCTCGGCAAGGTCGATGTATGAATGCGTCCAGTTGATGAGGTCCTCCGAACGCAGCATCACGATGCCCGGATTCTCACCCCAGCCGTACTTTACGGTGAACATGTCGGTGGCTACCATGTAGAACGACTTGCCGTCCTCGCCGCGCAGAATGTGCGGGTCGCGTATGCCGCCGCTCTTGGATATGGTGTCGGAGGCGATTATGGGGCGGTTGCCGTTCAGCGCCGTCCAGTTCACGGCGTCGGTGCTCAGCGCAAAACGCAGCTGCTCCTGCTTTTCGGCCTCGCCGCTGCCCTCGAAGTAGGCGAACAGATAACCCGCATATTGGGGCTCGTCGGCCGTGACGGCATTATCGGCACCGCCGCATGAAATGAGCATAAGAGCTGCGGCCGCAGCCGTAGCAAATGTCTTGAAGAGGTGTTTCATGTGTAAAATCGTATATTTCTGTTCCGGCAGGGTATCGCCGCTTGCGCCTTGTGCCGATACTCCTTGATGCGAAATCCAAATATACGAAAAACAATACGTTCCGGCAAACCTTGTCATATTTTCCGGCATGTTTTCAGAAAAGGAGATATATTACGGCCGGTGATGAATCTTATAATAATACAATAAAAGACGGCCTTGCAACGCTATGCAAAGCCGTCATACGCGATATTTGGTCAATGCTTGTACTCGAAGCCGGGATCGAACCGGCACGGCCATTGCTGGCCACAGGATTTTAAGTCCGGCGTGTCTACCAATTCCACCATTCGAGCAGTACGCTCCCCGAGAGGACGGACGCGACAAAAGTAGCAAAATAATTTCAATCCGCAAAGATCTGTTTCTCGATATGGCGCACGATCTCATCCGTATGTGTCGGCTCGAACCATGCGACACGCCTGTCGCGGCGGAACCATGTCAGCTGGCGCTTGGCATAGCGGCGTGTGTTGCGTTTGATGAGCTCCACGGCCTCGTCGCGGGTGATCTTGCCGTCGAAGTAGTCGAACAGCTCCTTGTATCCGACCGTTTGCAGCGAGTTGAGGTGCCGGTGCGGGTAGACGGCGCGCGCCTCCTGCTCCAGACCCGCCGCCATCATCTCGTCCACACGGCGGTCGATGCGCCGGTATAGCTCCGCGCGTTCCATCTGAGTGCCTATCATGATGATGCGGAAGGGACGTTCGTGCGGCTCTCCGATACGCAGCGACGAGTATGGCTGCCCTGTCGACAGGCACACCTCGAGTGCGCGCAGTACGCGGGCGGGATTCTTCGTGTCGACCTGCCGGTAATATTCGGGGTCGAGCTGTCGCAGCTGTTCGGCCAGAGGTTCGAGACCCTCGTCGCGCAGCCGCTGCGCAAGTTCCCGGCGGATTTCGGGCGCCGCCTCTGGCAGGTCGTCCAGACCGTCGCACAAGGCCTTCACATAGAGGCCAGAACCGCCGACGGCGATGACTGTCGGATGTTGCTCGAAGAGTTTGTCGAGCAGGGCGAGAGCCGCCTGCTCGTAGGCACCGCAGTTGAACTCCTCGTCTATGGCGTGTGTGGCGATGAAGTGGTGCTCGGCGCGCTGCAGCTGTGCGGCATCGGGCTGCGCCGTGCCTATGGGCAGGTCACGGTATATCTGGCGCGAGTCTGTCGAGATTACTGGCGCCGCGAAACGCTCGGCCAGCGACACCGCAAGCTCGGTCTTGCCCGACCCCGTGGGGCCGACGATAACGATGAGGGTCTTGTCGGCGGCGGCCATGGCGTCAATATTCGTCGTCGTAGTTGTCGTCACCCTCGAAGTCGTTGTACTCGCCCATCATCTCGTCGAAGATCGAACCGCTCTCTTCGTTGGCCTCGGGGTCGTACTGGTCGGGTGCGGGCGAGTGTTCGAACTGCAGGCGCGGGTAGGTCATGCCGTCCTGCGGTTTCTTCTGCTCGAGCAGCTCCAGATAGTAGGCGCGCTGGTTGAGGTTGTCGAACAGGTATATCAGACGGTCGTGCACATTGCCCGCAACCTCTGCCACCTTCGTCTCGGCCATGGGGCGGCTCGGCATGGCGGCCCCGTTGTCGGCATCCATACCCATATCCATCGAGGTGTACTCCTGCAGCGGCTGCCACTCGCTGTCGGCCGTGTAGAAGGAGGTGATGCAGGGGTCGTATCCCAGCATCCCGATTATGAAGTCGTGCATGTCGAGCAGCGAGGCCTCGGCCGGAACCTCGAAGTCACGGACGAAGTTGTCGTTCTCGTCGCTGAGCATGCGGAATCTGTAAACCTTTGACATATTATCGTATTGTTATGCGTTGTCTGAACGGTATCTCTACGGGCGGGCTTTGCGAGCCCTCCATACACACAAATATAACACAAAAAGATTACATTTCTACGCCGCGTGGCGAATTTCGTGCCATGCGTCGGCATCGCCGCGCCGTGCGCGTATCGCCCGTGCTGCCGCCGCCGTGTCGTCATCTTTTTGCCGACTCGCTCTCGTATGTACGGTGTGAACGCAAAGCGGCAGCCCCGAAGATGGGGCTGCCGCTGAGGTTTGACATGCCGTGGGGGCTATTTTGTTGCGTCGCACACGCCGCGCAGGTAGCCGATCGACTCGCAAACGCCCGGATGGGGGTTCTTGCCGTTCTTCTCGAACTCGAGCGACACCTTGCCCTTGTACTTGATCTTGCGCAGAGCCTCGATGATGGGCTTGAAGTCCATCACGCCGCGGCCCATCTCCCAAGTCTGGCCCTTCTTCGAGGCCTCGCTCTCGTCCTTGATGTGGATGTCGTAGATCCAGTCCTTGTATTTCTTGATATCCTTGACGATATCCTCACCCATACGTACCGAGTGTCCGAGGTCCATGCAGCAGCCTACGCCCAGCGAGGGATCCTTGACCATCTCCACGACCTTCTGGATGTTGGGGAAGGGTGCTCCGTCGGGGCCGTGGGTGTGTATTGCGACCTTGATGCCCGTCTCGGCGACCTTCTTGATCGTGTAGTCGATAAGCTCATATTTGGGCACGCCGATGAACATGTCCGAACCGTAGCGCTCGGCGTATGCGAAGGCGCGGTCCACTTCGGCCTCGCTGTTCATGTAGATGGGGCCGAGGATATATCCCTCGACACCGTACTGCGAGCATTTGGCCTTGAATTCGTGCATCTCTTCGGCCGTGGCGTCGAGCGGCAGCCAGAAATCCTTTATCGAGAGATACTTTACGCCCAGACTGCGGAGATACTCCAGCGTCTGGTCGATGGTGAAGTTGCGATAGGTGTATCCGGCCACACCTATCTGGAAATCGTCTGAACCGCGTTTGCCGGTGACCAGCTGCGCCTCGGCCGGGTATGCGGCGGCGGCCATGAGGCACACGATCAGAAATCGTAGGATTCGTTTCATGGATTTTGGGGTTAGGTTTGTAATAGGTTTTATCGAAGACAAATTTACAAAAAATACGTGACAATAACATAAAAATGATGGCACGTAACGCAATTTCGCAAATTCATGCATGTTCTTCATGCCGTATAATTATCCGATAATGACGGTCGGTGTTTGTTATATTGATGATTTGCAGTATATTTGTGTATGCACGTGCTGTTGCCGTACGTGCGTAGGGGGATATAATACGATACAAAAAATATTGCATATATGAAATCCAAGTTTTGTCTGATATCGGTATTGCTGCTGTGCATGTGGCTGCCGTCGGCGGCGCAGTATTATAGCCGCTCGAACATCAAGAAGAAGATATCCGAGTGGGGCCATTGCCGGAATGTGGCCATCACGATGAAGGGATGGAGCGTTGCGCTGAACGGCATTAACGACTATGTCTCTGTGGGTATTCCCGACAGTATTGAAAAGGAGTTGGCCGAATTGAAGGAGAAGGGTGAGTATATCGATGACATTCAGATTACCGAGGTGGGAAGCTGGTTGATATTGTATGGTGATAACGGACTGGTGTATAGGGGATTGCCCGAGGATCTGGAGAAGGAGGTGTTGGCCTATCACGATGACAATGAGGTGATCAATACTGTGGCGTTCAACGATTTGGGCGACTGGATAATCATCTCGCGGGATCATTATTCGGTCTCATCGACCGTGTTGTCGGATGAGATCGATACGGGAATGAAGGAATACGGCAATCTTGTGTCGGCCGCAATGAACAATGAGGGTATTTTACTCTGCTTTGAGACAGGATACAAGATTCTCGGCAAGGCACCCGAATCGTTTCTGAAGCGACTGCGTGTGACCACGATCGACGCTTACCGCGTAAAGTTCCTGCCCGACGGGACGTACTTTATCGCCGACAAGGATGGCAATTATGACTATTATATGTGACCGGCGTATATGAAGGAGGCGTGTCGGAATAACTCCGACACGCCTCTTTTTACGCACGTATGTGCGCTAATCCATCTTGTAGTGTGTGGCCAGACCTCCGCCCGAGGTTTCGCGGTAGAGGCTGGGCAGGTTGTGTCCCGTCTCCTTCATCACGTCGACGACGCGGTCGAACGCCACGCGGTGCTTGCCGTCGGAGAGGATGGCATAGGTGGCCGAGTCGATGGCGCGGGCTGCGGCCACGGCGTTGCGCTCGATGCAGGGTATCTGCACAAGTCCGCATACGGGGTCGCACGTCAGCCCCAGATGGTGTTCGAGGGCCATCTCGGCGGCATACTCTATCTGCGTGGGGGTGCCGCCCATAAGCTGGCATGCGGCGGCTGCAGCCATGGCGCACGCTACGCCGATCTCACCCTGACACCCGACCTCGGCACCCGAGATCGAGGCGTTGCACTTGACCACGTTGCCGAAGATGCCGGCCGTGGCCAGCGCCCGCAGGATACGTATGCGGCGGTAGTCGTTTATCGAGGCGAGGTGGTAGAGCACGGCCGGCAGCACGCCGCTCGATCCGCACGTCGGAGCCGTTACGACCTGCCCTCCGCAGGCATTCTCCTCGGATGTGGCCAGAGCGTAGGCATAGAGTTTCGAGCGGTAGCTTACGTTCTCGCCATACTCCTTGGCCTTGACCCAATAGGTACATGCCTTGCGTGCGACCTTCAGCCCTCCGGGCAGCACGCCGTCGTTGTTCAGGCCGCGGTCGATGGTGTTGCACATCTCCTGCCAGATGTGGTCGAGGTAGTCCCATATATCGGGCTGGTCGTAATCCTGAACATACTCCCAAAAGGTCTTGCCCTCGCGGTCGGCCCATGCGAGGATCTCCTCGATGGTGTTGAGCGGATAGACCGTATCGTCGGCTATGTGCGGCATGTCGGGGCTGGCGATGGTGCCGCCGCCGACACTGAAGACCGTCCAGCTGTCGATCACCTTGCCGTCCTTGACGGCCTCGAACAGCATGCCGTTGGCATGGAAGTCGAGTACCACGTCGGGTTTCCATACGATCTGCGTGGGCGCCACTTTCTCCAGTACCGAGCAGATGGCTACGTCGGTAAGGTGCCCCTTGCCCGTTGCCGCGAGCGACCCGTACAGCGTCACACGGAAAGAATCGACGTCGTTGCCGCGCTCGAGAAAACTCTCGGCCGCCTTCTTCGGGCCCATCGTATGGCTGCTCGACGGCCCGTTGCCTACCTTATATAACTCCTTGAGTGATTCCATAATAATGCGTTCTATGTTCTGACATACGGTGTCATACGTGCCGCAGGATCTCCTCCAGCGACTCGAAGTGGTTTTTGTAGTCCTCGAGCGAGCGTCGTATCACCTCGTATGCCTCCTCGCGGCCGTATGTGGCGACAATCTCGACGCTCTTCTTGCCTGCGGGCTCGTCCGAGGCCGGCATATCCTTGTATGTGAGGAAGTAGTGCTTCAGGCGCTCGACCACGATGTGCGGCAGCTCGGTGATGTCGCCGTAGCCGCGATAGGTGGCGTCGTTGTGCAGTACGGCGATGATCTTGTCGTCGGCCTCGTTGCCGTCGATCATGCGGAAGCCTCCTATGGGCTTTACGCTTGCAATAATGTCGCCATGCGATATGGTGCGCTCGGTCAAAACGCATACGTCGAGCGGGTCGCCGTCACCGAGGATATCCGTACGGCCGCAGCGCTCCATGCAGTAGCGTGCCACCGTGTCGCCGCAGAAACTCTGCGGGATGAAGCCGTAGAGTGCCGGCACGACCGTAGAGTATTTCTGCGGGCGGTCGATGCGTATGTATCCGCTCACCTTGTCGAGCTCGTATTTGACCGTGTCTGTCGGCACCATCTCGATGAATGCCGTAACTATTTCGGGGGCGTTGTCGCCCACCTCTATTCCGTGCCACGGGTGCGACTTGTATCGCAGGCCCATAAGGCGCGCTATCGGGTCGTTTATCTTGTTTCCCATTTGCAGTGGTATTTTCAGTGGCAAAAATACGAAAAAAAGCGAGACCTTGTCGTCGTGTCGGTTCTCTATCCGACGATATTCCGACGATATGATATTGCATGGTCTGTCTTGGAGTTTTGGATGTCGGGGCATGAGTCGCAGACAACATCTTTACCGGCGGGGTGATTGTATGGCGGACCGCACACGGAGTGTCACGGTGTGGCCGTATGCCGGCGGGGGCGGGCGTTCAGGCGCGTCGGATGTCGATTTCGGGGCGGTGGAGAGCGAAAAAGTAAAAAAACATCGATTTTTCTTTGCAGATAAAAAATTAAGTTCTACTTTTGCATCGTCTTTACGACAAGAACATATCATTGGGCTATGGTGTAATGGTAACACTACAGATTCTGGTCCTGTCATTCCAAGTTCGAATCTTGGTAGCCCAACTCCGAGACCTCCGCAATCAGCGGAGGTCTTTTTTGTTGCCTTGTCCCCATCCGCCGTTGTCGTGTGATACATTCTGCGATCGTGTCCTGTCCGAAACTCCGTAAGATCCGTAAGAGATGTTTCTCCCGTCTTTTTCGTGTGTGCAATATGGATTTTAGAGAAGAGTGTTCCTTTGCTGCCTTGATGTTTTACATGGCCCGGCAATGATGCGATGTCGGTGACGGGCGGTCTTGATGGTGAGGGTGTATATCGTGCTGGGGTGGAAAATGCCGATTGCTGCCTTGATGTTTTATATGGCCCGGCATTGATGCGATGTCGGTGACGGGGGAGGATAAAGACGGAAGGGTGGAATATTGATATACGAAAAAAGCCTCTCACTTTCGTGAAAGGCTTTCGGTGTGGGAGCTGAGGGATTCGAACCCCCGACCCTCTGCTTGTAAGGCAGACGCTCT
>ERZ780207.57-NODE-57-length-138039-cov-28.308007_pt1 | contig 138039 bp, 109 predicted proteins | sample MGYA00510977_ERZ780207 | MGnify/ENA primary metagenome ERZ780207 (study PRJEB29588, sample SAMEA2151383) | human gut metagenome | biome: human gut; feature: human-associated habitat; material: faeces | place: Denmark | collected 2008/2010 ...
ACAGCAACTGCTTACTGTTAAAAATATTTAACAAAAAGGGCGCAAGCAATTAGTCTATCGGACAGCAATAATGAAATACCACGAATTATAATAATGGGAACGATGACATACGCATAGGCCTTGCCATCGTTCCCATTATTATTCCCATAGCTCCCATTACTCCCGGGAGCCGGGCGTTCCGGGCTTTCAGATTCCGGTCAGCGACCGAATGATTTCCGGAATATCCTTATTGTTGTTGAGCGCCTTGAAGCGGCAGGCGCCGACACCGACAGCGAAGACGGGTACGGGATTGCCTGTATGGCTGGTGGTAGTAAAGCCGAAGCCGGTCTGTCCGTTAAGATGACGGAATACATCGACGGCAAACGAATTGAAGCTGGCGTATAGGGTCTCCTGGTCGGCCGAATTGCGTTGGGTGAAGCAGGCCTCGAATTTGTCGCGCAGGGCTTGTTCCTGCTCGGCGGATACAGGCACTACGGTAAACAATCCGAGGTTATCTGTCAAATATTCCTTCATATCATCCCAGAGAAAGATGCGACGGCTTTTGAGAATACCCTTGCAATAAGCCGAAAACTCTTCCTTAGATACACGCTGACTGTCAATGTATCCGGGCTTGGCATCGTAGTGCAGCACGCTGTTGCCCAAGGTCATACCACCGGTATCGTGGTCGGCGGTAATGACAATAAGTGTCTCGTCGGGATGCTGAAGGTAGAAGTCGTAAGCTACGCGTATAGCTTGATCGAAATTGATAATTTCCTTGATAGCGGCGCCGCCGTCATTGCCGTGCAACGCGTGGTCGATATTGCCGCCCTCGACCATCATAAAGAACGGGCGTCCGGGCTGAGCTGCCGTACCTTGCACATATTCCAGGCCGGCGCCGGTCATTGCCGGGAGGTTCAGCGCCCCTGCCACAGAGTCTATGGTATAGCTGACGTTGTTGGTTTCGCCCACATTCTCGGGCGACAGGAGCAGCACGCGGCTGCCGGGCGTGGCGGCAGGCAAGGCATCAAGACCGCGAGCTATGGTGACGCCGGCAGCAGCAAAGCGATCAAGCACATCAGTGGCCTTGCCTTCTTTGTCCTTGAGTCCGCGCAGTCCGGCACCTGCGATGAAGTCGTAGCCGCAAGCGGCGGCATCACAGTCTATCTGATAGTACATACTGCGGTGGGGCACATGTGTATAGAACGCGCCGGGCGTAGCATCATCGGGCGCAACGGAGGTTATAATTCCTACACCCCACCCCTTATCCTTAAGTTGACGCGCCACGGAGATCACGGCCACGGTGTCGGGGCTCATGCCGAGCATCCCGTTCTTGGTCTTGACGCCGGCCGAAAGAGCCGTGCCGGCGGCGGCACTATCCGTCACCGGCGACGAAGCCGAGTAGGTCTGACACCACGACACCACCGGAAAAGTGGACATCAGCAAGGTGTCTGTCGGGTGTACCATACGTTGATAGGCCAAAGTGGACATCACCGGGCCCATGCCCATGCCGTCACCAATAAAGAGGAATACATACTTGGGGGCAGCCGGGGCGCCACAACAAGACGCCGAGGCGGAGAGGCCGATGAAAGCCATAGCCGCAGCGATAATCAAGTGTTTGGTTTTCATAATTTTGTATCTTGTGTGTTTGTTCTTTCTTGTATATTTTGTTTTGAGATGTGTATCTACCGAATCTTATACATGGCAAAATCATCGCGACTCGGGCGCATCGCCAAGTGCCGTAATAGCGTCCATGATGTGTCGGTCGTTGCTCAGTCTCGGCACCTTGCGTTGGCCGCCGAGTTTGCCCGTTGAAGCCAGCCACCGCTCAAACAGTCCCGGCGCGGCCACGGTGATGGATAGTCGGTCCAGGAAGATATTGCCCGAGCGCTTGGCATCGTAATCGCTGTTGACGCTGCGCAATGCATCATCGAGGCGTTGGGCGAAGTCCTCGAGGTCGCGCGGCGGGACATTCCATTCGACCAGCCATTGATGGCGGCCGCGATGGCCGCTGTCGGCAAAAACGGGTGCAACGGTGTAGTCGCGCACGCCGGCGCCGGTGGCGGCGCAGGCCGCAGCCAAGGCCGCATCGGTATTATGTACCATTACTTCTTCGCCGAAAGCGTTGATATAATGAGCTGTACGCCCGGCTATGGCAATGCGCAGCGGGTCGATGGAGGTGACACACACTGTATCGCCTATGCGGTAGCGCCACAGGCCGTTGGCGGCAGTGATAACCATAGCATAAGTCTTCCCGGCCTCGACTTGCCAAGCGGTCAACGATGGTGGAAACGGATCATCACAATGTTCTAACGGAACAAATTCGTAGAAGACTCCGGCGTCAAGCAGCAGAAGCATACCTTTGTCGTGCTCGCGCAAGTCCTGCACGGCAAAGAAACCTTCGCTGGCATTATATGTCTCCTGATAGCGCATACGGATGCCGTCACACAGGCGATCATACTCGTCGCGATACGGAGCCATGGAGATGCCTCCATGGAAAAAAACTTCGAGATTGGGCCAAACATCGTGGATGGTCTCGGCGCCGGGCACTGATTTTATGACTTCTTTGATGACGGTCATAAACCACGACGGCACACCGGATATATTGGTGACATTAGCGCCACGGGCGGCACGCACCAAGGCCGGCACTTTGAGAGTCCAGTCTTCCATGAGGGCGACATGTTTCGACGGCACGCGCACGAGATTGACCACGGGATTGATATCATCTATGAGGTTGGCGCTGAGGTCTCCGACCTTGACACCGCGTGCTGCCGGCCGGTCAAGGGTGTTGGCAAAACTGCCGCCCAGAATAAATCCCTTACCGGAAAACATCCGGCTGTCGGGGTATAACGCCAAGTAATGGGCTACTGCATCAGTGGCGCCGCGATAATGGTTCAGACGCAAACTGTCATTGCTGATAGGTATGTACTTGCTGCGGCCGTCACCGGTGCCGGAAGACTGGGCATAGCGGCGCACTTTGCCGGGCCACAAGATATTGCTCTGTCCGTCAATCATGCGCAGCACCAACGGACGTATGTCGGCATAAGCCACCGTGGGTACGGCCCGGCGGAAAACGTCGGCATCATCGGTAGATACTATGCGGCCGCGGCCGTACTCGGTGACGGCGCCACGGCGTGTCAGCCATGCCAATACGCGGCGTTGTGCCTTTTCGATGCCGTCGCCGCGCCAGGTGCGAGCGGCACGTACGCGCTGCATCATCAAGGCGCGCGCCATGGGTGTGAAGTTTATCATTTCTTGTCTTTATTTTCTACCTGAGCAACTGTGCCGTCAATATTTCGAGACATCGCTCCGCGAGATGCGGCAGTCTGCGCCGTCACACTCCGTGGCGTCGTGTCTTTGACATCCAAAGCACGCAGCACGGCCATACGTATGCGCCGAGCGGACACATCATCGCCACGCAACAAGCGCAGCACCAGACGTATGTAGCGGTCCTTATTGGCGAGACCGCACAATGTGGCTACGCCACAATCGGCCAGCATGGGCTTATGATTGAACACGCGCAACACCGACAAATAGTCGCCCTGCGATATATATCCGCGAAACTCGCGGCACAGGCTTTCGTAAATGGCGCGCGGGTTGAGTTCCTCGGGCAGGGAGGCCAAATGCTGTTGCAGGGCATTGATGTTGTTAAATTTGCCATCTATGCGATATTCAACAAGCCGTTTGACGCGATGCCGGGTATGTTCCAATGCCTGCGCATTGGCCATGTGCTTGAATTCGCCGAGGATGTACGCCCTGACCTTTTGGACGATGGCACCGGCATTCTTGCCGCACGCCTCGGCGGCGGCGGCCACCACCTCCGGCAGCAGAAACATGTTTTCAATTTCGGCCACAGCCGGAACGTTGATATTGCGGCTGCGCAGATACTCGATTTCGCGGTCGTCGCGGCGGTCGCGATCAACGATGCCCATGGCGGTCAAATGATGGAAGTCGCTGAGGGTGTTGAAGGTGCGCGTGGCCTCAATGACACGATCGCAACTACCCAAGGGTTTGACCGCATACTCCCTGAATATAAGGCTATACAGACGATAATCGATGCTGTGTATCACATCGCCTTCCACGAAGAGCACGGGCTTGCGCTCGCCCACGATGGCGGCATAGATATCGGGGGTGACGGCACCGCGAGGCATTATGTCATAGTCCCAACATTTTTGCCCGGCGTCATACGACCGCACCCACAGCACCTCGGCATCCAAACGCGAAGACGCAAAGTCAAGATCATGCGTCACATACACCATACGGCAGTCGGGACGCAATTCCTCGATGCGGTTCCACAAACTTTGCATGGTGGTGGGATGCAGAAACATCTCGGGGCTGTCGATAACGATATTTGCATCCTTGGGCGCATACAGCACGGCGGAAGCATAGTACAGGACCACGCGCTCACCGTCAGACAGACGAAAAGCCTTGTAGGTGTCGTTGCTGTCGCGACGGCTGAAGCGTATGCGGCCACCGCTAACGAACATGTTGCTGCCGGGAAATATGGCTTTCCATAGCTCGAAGACGGTATCAAGACGCGTGGACGGAGGCAGCGATGCGGTCTTGCCGGCATGGCGGGCGATTTTGTAGTCAAGCAGGCTCACCAGCTCATCCCCCATAAGCAGCGAGAGCAGACGCTCCAGTCGACATTGAGGGCGCTCCTGCTCGGCCACGGGGACAATAGAATCGGCCACCAGAGCGTCTATGGCGTTGTGTTCGGCATCGAGACTGCGAACGGCGTATAGTGCGTCTATAGCGTTGAGACGGAAGGCTTTATTGTCCGGGTCGGCGCACATAGCGTCCGTAAAGCGGGTTTTGCCGGCGCCGTTGGCGCCTATGACGACCAGACGCCTACTGTCGCCCGAAGGCTTGGGCGCCGGCTCACGTTTGCTTGCAGGCAGTATCAACGGTTTCATCGCGGAGTGAGTGTTATCAGCGGCACAAGCATCTCCTCCATGGAGATGCCGCCATGCTGGAAGGTGTCTGTATAATAGGCTACATAATGGTTGTAGTTGTTGGGATAGGCAAAGAAATCGCGCCCGCCGGCAAACACATAAGTAGATGAAACATTGGGTGAGGGCAATCCGAAACGCGCGGGCTGCTTGATTTCATAGACCTGGCGCAGGTTATACCCGAGATTCTTGCCGACTTTATAGCGCAGGTTGGTGTTGGTGTTCTTGTCACCGACAACCTTGACGGGATTGTTAACGCGAATGGTGCCGTGGTCGGTGGTAAGCACTATTTTGTATCCGGCGGCGGCAATGTCGCGGAACATCTCTATGACTGTTGTATGGCGAAACCACGATCGTGTCAAGCTGCGGTAAGCGGCGTTGGTGGAGGCCAATTCACGTATCATCTTGCTCTCTGTACGGGCGTGCGACAACATATCTATGAAGTTGAGCACTATGATATTGAGGTCATTGTGGAACAAATTGGTGAAATCGCGCAACAATTTTTCGCCGGCCACCGAATCATTGATCTTGTTGTAGCTGAATTTGTAGGGCAGGCGATAACGCTGAAGCATGGTCTGTACCAGCGCCGACTCGTTGACGTTTTTACCCTCCTCAGACTCTTCATCTACCCATAGCTCGGGAAACATCTTGGCAATCTGGGCAGGCATCAGCCCGGAGAACACGGCGTTGCGTGCATATTGAGTGGCCGTGGGCAGTATCGAGGTGTACAAGTCTTCGTCAAATGTGAACATCTCGGCAAGTATGGGCTTAACAGCCAGCCACTGGTCCAGACGAAAGTTGTCTATGAGTATGAAGAAAACCTTATCGCCGCCACGCAGCATCGGGAACACTTTGGAGGGCAACACCCGGGGACTGAGCAACGGTATGTCGGCATTGCCACTGTCTATGGTGCCGTCGGGCAATATCCAGTGTTCATAATTGCGACGTATGTATTTATTGAAGGCCGAATTGGCCTCGGACATCTGCATCTCGAGCATGGAATGCATATCCGTCGCCGTATCCGCCAATTCCATTTCCCAAAACACCAGCCGTCGGTACAAGTCCATCCAATCGGAAATTCCGGAAGCATCATTGATGGCCATAGACAGCCTTCCGAACTCGTGACGATAGTCGGCAGCAGCCGTTTCGCTGACCAGTCGGTCGCTGTGCAAGTGTTTTTTCAGCGCTATAAGTATTTGGTTGGGGTTGACGGGTTTAATAAGGTAATCGGCAATTTTATTACCTACGGCCTGATTCATAATGTTTTCCTCTTCGCTCTTAGTGATCATTATCACCGGTATGTGCGGCTGGCTTTGCTTGATAGCCGCGAGGGTTTCGAGTCCTGTCAGGCCGGGCATATTCTCATCGAGTATAATCAGGTCGAAATGCCGCGTGGCGCACATATCCAAGGCGTCGCGTCCGCTCATTGCCGTGGTCACACCATAACCTTTGCGTTCAAGGAACAGCAGGTGCGGTTTCAGGAGGTCTATTTCATCGTCCGCCCATAATATTGAATATTGATGTTGTGTTGTGTCTGCCATAGTGTGTACATGAGGAGATGTGTATGTGTGTCAATTAAGAAGTGGGTCGTCTTCATCGCCCTCGCTGCCGGGATCATACGCCGGCCGCGGCTTAGGCTTCGGCTTCGGCTTGGCTTCCGGCTTCGGCTTGGCTTCGGGCTTCGGTTTTGCTTCGGGCTTCGGCTTCGCTTCCGGCTTCGGTTTTGCTTCCGGTTTCGGAGCTGGCTTTGTCGTCGGAGTGGTAGTAGCGGGCTGCGAAGCAGGGGTGGTCGGAGCAGCGGGCTGCGCTTCATCCGAGCTCTCGGAGCTGGATGATGCCGATGCTCCCTCGGAACTCTCGGAGTGCTCCGGCACTATCTCAGAGCCCTCCGCAGATGTCGCCTCCGCCGCTTCAGCTTCGGCCTCGGGCAGGGTCTGTATCTCGTGATAAGGCAGCAATTCCGACTGAGCATCCTGATAGTTTTGCTCTTGCAGGAAGCGGAAATAGTCATCCAAGGTGCCGCCGCTTTGCAGCAAGGCATCGAAATTGCTCCGGCTTATGGGCACGGGACGCACGCCGTCGGGCAGGCGAAATTCTGTTGAAGCGGCCATGACACGGCGATAGTGGTTGAGTTCGTCAAGATTTTCAAAGGGCCCGATGACAATCATGCCAAGACGGCCGAAGTTCATCTGCTCAAGGTCGAAATCCTTGACTACAAAGCTGCGGAAGTTGTGCCGCGCAATGTCAAAGAGCAAACTATTGGAGGATACCGCATCGGTGGGGAACACCATAACCAATACCTGCGGGTCGGACTCATTAAGCGTAAAATTGATGGCGTCCTTCTCTCCGGCGGTGGTATCGTTGGTCAAGCTGATATCCCAAAGCATTCCGCGCATATTGGTGCCGCCGCCCGTATGCAGCTGACGCCCGGCAGCCATACCCTTGAGCCATGCCGAGGCGATGGGCGCGACATCTGTATCAGGATAGCGTTCAAGCATCGTGCGCAGCGTGGCGTTGAATTGTTCGGGGTTGTTCTCGGTGACGTATGCTAAGGCGTCCAGGAACATAAACTTTGGCATGAGCTTGCTCATGGGGAATTCGTCGGCCATACGCTGATAGCCGCTGTGCACAGCCTCGTTGTTGTTTACCATATAGGCCTCGTAGGTGTCCTCGTAAATTTTTTCCTGAACGGCATCCATTTGCCGCAGGTTGTTGATATAGTCCGGGTTACGTAGGGCCTCTCCGTACTTGCTGTCCTTGAAACCATTCACTATCATCTGTCGGTAGCGCTCGGCCATACTATCGTTGCCGGTGCGCACAAACATCAGATAGATATTGTAATACGTCTCCAAACGATATACATTGTCGGGATAATCCACGAGCAAGCGGTCAAACTCCTCCATAGCCGCGTCAAAGTCATTAAGTTTGTCCTTGAGGATGACACCCATATTGAACAGGCCTTCTTGTATGACGTCATGCGCCACCGCCTTGTCCGCATCACTGAATGGTATCTGCTTGAGATAATACTCGCGATAATGCGGATTCTCGGCTTTTTCCTGCTTCTCTTTTTCCTCGGGCGAGATGGTGTCTACCGGATTCTCGGAGGGCTCTCCGCCTTCTTCATCGGCAGCACTACTGCTGTCAAAATCACTCATGGCGAAGGATGTCTTGTTGCGGCGACGCCAATTATCTTCGAGCTTGCGTGCTCCCCAGCGGCGTTGGAATTCGGTCTTACCGGCATTGCGCGTGGCCGTGTTGTAGAAGTACCAACTGTCGTCAGTGTTAAGCGTGTAACTCTGAGGCGCTGATGACTGCCCCATGTACGGGTCGTTGCCGGCCTCCTGCTTGGACTTGAATTCTTCGCGGCGTGCAGCCTCGGCTTCTTCTTTTTCTTTCTTTACCAGCTCGGCTATGATGCGGTCGATGACAGCATTGCGCCGGTCCTCATCCATGGCCGACAGACGCAGCAAACTGTCTTGGAGATTGACGTTTTGGCTGTATACCGCCAGTTCGTCCAGCACATCGGAGCGGCGCTTGAGGGTGTCCAGCCCGGGGAAGTTGTCCGGCAACTGGGGCACCGCCTCGGAGTAGCACGGCTGAGCCAGCTCGTACTTGTGCTGCTTGTAATACAGTCCGCCAAGTTTCACTTGCGCCAAGGCCTTGTCTATGCCGTTGCGCGTAGACTTTTCGGCCGCCAGAATATAATTTGCCTCGGCACGCGTGGTGTCCCCGCGGCTTAGGTACAGGTTGCCTATGGCATAGTATATCTGGTCAAGGTATTCCTTATTGCGGTCATAGCGAGTCATGCGGCGCAGGGCTTTCACTTCCGGCTCGACATTGCTGCCGGTGTATACCTCAGACTGCTTGATACGTGCGTTGAAACGCGTGCGATATGTGGCGCCTGAAGCACCTCCGACCTTGCCGTAGGCTTTATATGCCTCGGATTTGCGGTCAAGACGGCTGAGCACCTGACCCATGAGAAACCATAGTCGCGTCTTCTGCGCCCCGGAGGCGTGCTTGATAGCAAGGCGCAGCGGCTCGACGGCCTCCGCATAATTATGCCGACGGATGTTAAGCTCGGCCAAATCAAGGTTGTAAAGCCCCGTAACCTTGCCGTCAGTGATTTCTTCGGGCTTGACACGAACTATGATGGTCTCGGCCTCATACAGCCAGTCCATGGCCAGGTAGGATCGCGCCTGCCACAACTGAGCCTCGGTCACGGTCTTGGGCAACCACCAAAAGTGTTTGGATATATAGAAGAAAGTGGAGGCCGCGCCGGAGAAATCGCCGTTCATATACTGACTGCGACCCATCATCAGCCACGCATTGTGCAGGAAAGGGTTATACTCTTCACGACGCATCCATTTCTTGTATTCGGGGTCATTGCGTTTGCCCGAAGACTTGGGCGGTTTTTTGGTAATCGAGCGCAATTGTATGGCCTTCTGAGCCTTTTCGATAGACCGATTAAAGTCTCCGGAAGGTTGCGGCGCTTTGGGATTCTGTTTGGCCTCGGCGGGGTGTACGTAGATGATGTCCGTATAGTCATCCTCGTAGGCTTTCTCCATTTCCTCGAGGGTCTCCACGTAATGGCGGTCGCCATTGTAGTAGATGTTGTATCGAGTGATGAAGGCTGTGTATTGGCGAGCCGCCGCAGTATTCTTCTTGCGGGCATTGCACGACACAAGCGCACCCACGGCCACAAGGACCGCGACTGCCGCGATGATAGTGCGTATGCTGCGTCGTATCGCCATTGTCGTATTATTTTATAACGAGTTTTTTTCTTCTTTATTATTCTTGGTGGGGTCATCGGGATAGGAAATGCGACTGTGATATATGGTGGCCAGTCGGCGTGCAAAGCTTTCCTTAATGATGCTAACATCACGGAAACTCAAGGGCGAGTCGTTGTGCAAGCCGTCGGCAATCTGTCCGTCGATAATTTTATCCACCAATTCGCGTATGGACTTGGGTGCATTGTCGCGCAGACTGCGCGATGCAGCCTCGACACTGTCGGCCATCATGAGCACCGATGCCTCGCGCGTCTTCGGGTTGGGACCCGGATAGGTGAACGGTGCCGGGTCTACATCCTCGCCGGGATGCTCCCGACAGTAAGTGAAGTAGAAATACTTAGCCTTCCCGGTGCCGTGGTGTTGGCTAATGAAGTCACGGATGACTGCGGGTATGCCGGCACGTTCGGCGCGGCGCAGACCGTCGCTGACGTGGTTGATAATTATTTCGGCGCTCTTCTTGGGGTCAAGGCCGTCATGTGGATTGACTCCGTGCTGGTTTTCGGTGAAGAACATAGGATTGGAAAGTTTGCCTATGTCGTGGTAGAGTGCGCCGGCACGCGTCAGCATCGGATTGGCGCCTATGCGCTGAGCGGCGTCACCGGCCAAGTTGCTCACGGCTATGGAGTGCTGGAATGTCCCGGGGCACTCGTCCGAGAGTTGGCGCAACAACGGGGCGTTGACATCGGCCAGTTCGACAAGCGTGACATTGGACACAAAGCCGAAGAGGCGCTCAACAGCGCTCATAAGCACGTAGGCCATAGAGGTGAGCAGCGCATATGAGCCGAGGACAGCCACCATACGCCACGAGAAGTAGCGCAGCGACCCTTGGGCAAGCAGTTGCAATGTAACATAAGCCACCAGCAACGCGCCAAACACATAGAAGGAGGCACGCAGAAGCTGGGAACGGCGAGAGAGCTGACGCAGCGAATAGACGGCGGCACATATCGCCACAGTCTGCAGTGTGATATATTGCAGCGGGACTTCGGTGATGCCGGCGCACAGCAGCGTCAGCACGGCTCCGGTCATCAGTGCCACGCGTCCGCTGAAGAATACGAGCACCAGCACCGGCACTATCGCCAACGGCATCAGGTATATGCCTATACTCGGAATGATTCGATCAAGCGCTGCGCCCAGCACGAAAAACAGTACTATAAGGCTGAACACAAAGAGCATCGAACGCATCGAACGGCTTATCTTGGGCTCGTACTGTGCCAAATACAATACCAAAGCGGCAAGCATAAAGGCCACATACAGCACCTGGCCGCAGGTGTTCATAATATTGCTGCGGGTGTCTTGACTGCTGTATTCGGCCGCCGCGCGTTCGTAGGCCTTGAGCGTTGCATAGTCCTTGGCGGTGATAACGGTGCCGTTGTCTATGATAGTCTGGCCGTTCTGTATGGTGTTGCGCGGCACGGTGACGGCAGCGATGTCCTCGCTGAGCAGACGCTCCGAATCATCACGGTCGTAGACGATGTTTGGCACAAGCACGGCGCCCACATTGGCACGCGACAGCAGAGCACGCATCCCGGCCTTATCGGCCACTGAATCGATACGGCGGTACAACTGCATGGGCGTAAGCAATGTAGACGTCTCGGTAAGCAGCAGTGTGGCGCCGTCCTTGATACGAAGGCGTCCGCCCACGGCGCCGGCAACCTTGGCCAACGAGTCGGAAACAACGCCTGTGGCATAAGCATTGGACAAGACGCGCCGCACATCGGCCCCGAATTGCCGCGAAATCACGGATTCGGAAAGAGCGCCGAAGGCTCCGCCCAAATTCCGACTAATACATGAGACAACTTCGTTGCCTATCGAATCGGCTTTGACTTCATCGGCACGACGAGCCACCGGCACAAAGCGAGCTCGTACACTGTCGCTCTTGGCTCGTACGGTAGCCGAGTCAAGGTTGACGACAAAATCAAAGGGTGCTATCAGTTTGGCATAGTTCCAGGGCTTGCCTTGCTCGTAGACGTAGCGCCGTGCCGACTGGTGCGGATAGAAGTAGACAATGATGGCCAATGACACCACGGCCATCAGCAGCGTTATGATTATGTTCTTGCGTGTCACTGTGTTTTGTTTTTATGAGGAGCGTATAATTGTCAAAGAGTTGCCATCACAGAGCGCCCGGTTTTGACAAGGGACATCACATGATGCGCGTGGCTTGAGAGACGTCTTCAATCTTAGAAAGACGATGGCATAAGTCGTTCACGACAGCCACATCACCCACGCGCACCCAAATGTCGCTATGGAAGACTTCGCCGGTGGCCTCTATGTCCAACTTGCGCAGGTCTATCTCTTTCTGCGTAGCTATGGTAACTGTTATTTCCTGGAGTATGCCGTGTCGGTCAATGCCTTCGACGTGCACATGCGCCAGGAATTTGCCTGAAGAGGCGGCCCAGCGCGTGGCCACTATGCGATTACCGTAGCTGGCCTTGAGCACCAGAGCTCGCGGACAGTTGAGAGCATGCACAACCACTCGGCCGTCATCGTTTACAAATCCGAGGACTTCGTCTCCCGGTATAGGGCAGCAGCAATCGGCAATATCGAAGTTGCTGCCGTTTTCGTCATATTTCAGCACATAAGTCTGCGTCGTATCCACCGGCTCGGCCGTAACAACCGAAGCATCGGCCGGCGGCGTCGACGCTTTATTGCCATACCCTACCAGGGACTTGGCCACGGAGGCAATCTTTCCGAGTGTGCTGCGGCTCTTGCCTTTGCCGCGTAAGAGCGATACGGCACTCTGGTCGAGTACGAAGCGTCCGTCGCCGATTCCCAAGAGCAATTCGTCGCGCGAAGCGGCGCCATAATGAGTCTGCAATTTATTGGTCACCTCCACTTCGAGCGTCATCTCGTTGGCATCAAGAAACTCTTGCAACATCTGACGGCCGCGTGCCATGACCGGCTGGCGCTCGCGCCGCAAGGCCACATGGAGACGACTGCGAGCCTTGGCTGTATTCAGGAAGTTCATCCACGAAGGATCGGGGCGCTGGCTCTGCGAAGTGAGCACTTCCACTTGGTCGCCGCTACACAGTCGATGCGACAGCGGAACCAGCTTATGATTGACCTTTCCGGCAATGCAATGCAATCCCAACTCGCTATGAAGCGTGAAGGCCACATCCAACACGGTAGCCCCGGCAGGCAGGGTCAGAAGCTCGCCTTTGGGCGTAAACACCACAATCTCCGAGGCAAAAAGGTTGAGTTTCAGCGTATCCAAGAAGTCTATGGCACTGGGCTCGGGATTGTCCAAAATATCCTTGATGGTGCGTAACCACACTGTCAGCTCGCTTTCCTCTTCGCCTTCTCCTACCTTATACTTCCAGTGCGCTGCAAAACCCTTTTCGGCAATTTCGTCCATACGACGACTGCGTATCTGCACCTCAATCCAATTGCCGTCAGGTCCCATGACGGTGAGATGCAGCGCCTGATAGCCGTTGGCCTTGGGCGTGGCCACCCAGTCGCGCGTGCGCTCGGGGTGGAGTTTGTACAGATCGGTAATGGCCGAATAGATGCTCCAACATATCGATTTTTCCTTCTCGGGGTCATCACACTCGAATACAATGCGCATGGCATACAGGTCGTAGACTTCCTTGAAGGGTATGTGCTTGGTCTCCATTTTGCGCCATATCGAGTAGACGCTCTTAAGACGAGCCTTGGCCTCGTACACCAAACCCATCTTGTCCAACTTCGCGGCTATAGGCGCCGCAAAGTCACTGTATATGGCAGCACGTGCCGCATCACTGTCCCTGATTTGCTGACGAATGCGCTCGTAAGCGGCAGGGTGCTCGTACTTGAAGGATAAATCCTCCAATTCGGTCTTTATAGCAAAAAGACCGAGACGGTGAGCCAACGGCGCATAAATATACAGCGTCTCACCGGCTATCTTGTACTGCTTGCGCGGAGCCATGGATCCCAATGTGCGCATATTGTGCAGACGGTCGGCCATCTTGATAAGCACCACGCGAATGTCTTCGCTCATAGTCAGCAACAGCTTGCGGAAATTCTCGGCCTGTGCCGAGGCCTTGTCGCCGAAGATGCCGCCCGAAATCTTGGTCAGGCCCTCGACTATGCGTGCTATTTTGTCCCCGAAATGCTGGCGAATATCCTCGACGGTGAAGTCAGTATCCTCGACTACATCGTGCAGCAAGGCCGAGCATATAGACGTCGAGCCGAGGCCTATTTCCTGACTCGCAATCTTGGCCACCGCTATAGGATGCATGATATACGGCTCGCCGCTGCGCCGGCGCACGCCGGCGTGGGCGCTGCGCGCAAACCGGTAGGCGCGTTCTATGATCTCAACTTTCTTACGGTGGTTGCTCGCCAGATAGCCGTTGAGAACATCGCGGAAGGCATCGTCTATCATCCGGTCTTCTTCCTCAGGGGTCATCTTGATTGCCGGTGTATTGGTTGGTTGCATATTGTCTTCGAAAACGGTGGTGCATTTTGTGGATATAATGCCACAGGCAGCACGCACTCATCTGTGCCTGCCATAGCATTATATCCACAAAATTAGACAAAATCCCCCGCCCGCACAAATATTTCCCGAGAATGAGAAAAATAGGCATCCCAAGCGCCCCGATAATGAGACTCGGAGCCCCCGCCCCTCCGAGAACTCCGAGCCCCAATCATGCGCAGCTCATTCCAAATTCCACATTCGACATTATGTCACAGCCATTGGCGCCAGCGGTCGCAATGGGCGCGTACCTGACCGGCAATGGCGGTGTCACCATAGCGGCGCACAATAGTGCGCAGATTGCCCAAGAGGTATTCGGCGCGAGCGCGGGCTTCGTCGGTGATGAGCATCGCCATCGCCGCCGCAACTTCGCGCTTATACAATGTCTTGGCTGCCTTGCTGTCCTCCTCGCCATGGTTGTAGAGAAATCCGTAGGGTTTGTCGTCCTTGGTCTCATAGTCGCCGTAATAAAACTCGGATGCCGGACTGAAAAGCAATACTGCGCCACCGCGCCAATATTGGGTCAGAAACCAATCGTCCTCAAAGGAATTATAGCGTCCGACAGCATATGCCAGTCGCGCCAGTCCGCGGTCATCGGCACTGCGGCCGTGGCGCATCTGCCGCTGCAATGCCTGCATCCATCGCGCAAAACGAAGTTTGGCCGTCTCCTCAGATCGGTTATCGCCATCGCAAGGAGAGGACAGGACGGATGTCCACGATGCTCCAAAGGCTTGGAAGGGGTCATTCTTCAACATCCCCTGCTTATAGATATTGGTGGTGCGTAAGTAGCGGTTGTTGACCTTGGAGAGGTATTCGATGGCTCGACCATAATTCTCTTCGCGCAAGGCCAGAGTGCCGATCAATTCGTACACATAGTCGCGGTCGGTACGCGCTTTACGGCGCAGGAATGCATATAACGAGGTACGGGACTGCATCTTACCATAGGCTGCGATAAGCTGTCGACAAGTGAGGCTTCCCATAAGCTGGAAGGACAGACATCCGTAGTCTCGCGGATTATAGTATCTTTCATCGGTTCGTATTTCGGCCATAGATGCCGATTCACACGGCTCGAGTTTACAATCCCGATACACAGCGACATAATTATACAGACCGCGTGCCTGCGGCTCGAGATTGTCGGCATATCCGCTCAGCAATATGGCCGTGGCGTAGTCGTGATGTCGCCACAACTGCGGCACCCAGTCGGAGTATATGACATTGCGCACACGCCGTACCCATTCGTAGGCATCGGCATTGACGGGATCGCCCTTGGTTTCCATCCATTTGAGGTCGGCAAGGAGCGAACTGCGGTCGCCGACGCGGCCATCGAGTTTCATCTTGTAGGCGCGGGTCAATTCGCGTAATTCGTCCGACGAAAAGCGCGAGTGCAGTGCACGCCGCATATACGTGCGTGCCGCAGTATTGTCGCCACGTTCGCCCGCTTCATAGGCCAGCAGGTAATTCCAGTCGCCCTTAGCCTTAACCCGAACATCTTTCAGCGCCCTATGTGCAATCGGGACTATGCGTTTCAAAAATTCCGAGTCGAAAGCATTTCGGCGTATGTAGTCCATAACCTGCGGAGCACCGGGATTGCGCTCAATCATATACTCGACGGGGTCGGCAGCCGCTATCGACCAAATATCGCCCAGCTCGGCAAAAATCGAATCGGCACGCTGCACATCGCCCAAGCGACTCCAGCACCCTGCGACAAAACGGCGCGACATCCGCGAGAACAGATTGTCGGCCGGAATGTCCGCAAAAGCCGTTTCGCAATATTGGATGCACCGGTCGTAACTGCGCGAAGCAAACAGGGCCTTAACCACCTGAAAAGCATAGCGGTCTTTGAGCCTGGTGCCGGAATACGCCTTGCAGCGCTCGATGAGCGTTGCAAAATCACCGCCCTCGTTTTCGTAATTCTTTTCGCGCGGATAGTACCACGGCGTCCGAGTCTTGCTCCACTCGGCATCTATCTGTTTGGCGACGCACAAAAAGTCGGCTATTTCGCTGTCTCGAGTGTTTCGCAGATAAACATAGAAGGCGTTGGTAGCGTCCGCATCTATACTGTTTATCCATGCGGTGAACTCCTCGGCGGATGTGCGGTACACTACATCGTCGATATCCGACAGCGGTATACGCTCGGATGTGAGCGCCTGCCACTGCCGCAGGTTTTCGGCGTGTTCGTAGTCGGACATGCTTTTGACCTTCGAAGCGGCAAAAAAGTCGGGCGTGGGTATTGTCGGATAAAAAGGCCCGCAAGCCCAAGCGGATGCCGTGGCGCACAGCAGCGCTAAGGCACTAACGACCGGTCGAGAGTATTTTGTTAATTTCATTTGGCGTATATTTTGAGAGATTTTCGAAGTCGAGGTGATACAGGATATTTGAGTGCGGACGCTCGGACAGACGTTGCTCAATCATATCTTTGGCTCGCGCAATGTCGGCGAAGGCGGAAGTCTCGATGCGCACCATGTCGCCGGCACGAATGATTATGTTATGATATGGGATGTCCCGAAGGGCTACGTAAACATTGTCTCGACGGCGGGCAAAGGCTGAAGTGTCCTCCAAATTGGCATCATCCATCAGCCCTACAAATCGGCGGTCACGAAACAGCAGTTGCCACGAGTAGGTCGGGTATGCCACATCAATGTGCAAATCATAGGACGACAGGCGTTTGAGATATGGGCGCACATCATCGATATCAATAATCGAATTGGCCGCATCGGGATTATCAAAACTTCCGGTATTGTATACCATAAGCACGCCGCGATCCACGGGCGGCACTTTGCGCGCCAGTTGATGCAGGCGTATGGTCGAGCTCAAGCTCCATCCATATTCCGAAGTCCGGAGGATGCGTCGTGTCGAATCGCAGAGAGAGAAGAACGAGTTTTCGGTCGAAGGTGTCCAGTCGCAATCCAATTGGAGTTCGGAGACATTGCGCAGCCCATTGTATTCGCACATATTGCGGACACGCGTCACAATATTCGAGGCCAGCGTACCCTCATGACCTTTCATCGCCTTGAGCGCCTCGAGCGTGATGTATACCACCGGTACGAATTCAATTTTTGCCAAATCCTCGGCCAAACGGTTTCGCGGGTCGCAAATACGTATCGAGGCATTGGGCACAACGCGATTTTCGACTTTATTGTCGTATGGGTATATATCGGCCACGACGTCGAACATACGCATATAGACGCGCCCGATTTTGTGCCGGAGCAACAAGTTGCAGTCGGCACTATCGGTGTTGAAGGTGGTTTTCCAGTAATACACCGCGTTTTTCTCCGGGTGTACAGGCTGCGACTGCTCCGGCCCGCCGCACGAGGCGGCGGCAACCGACAGCAGCGCAATTGCGATTGATAGAAATTGTAATTGGAGTTTCATAAAGATCCTTTGTTCTTGATATTGACTACACAAATTTCGGACGAAAAAAACGCCCGGCAAAGCATATCGCCGGGCGTTGTACAAAATGTCGTCTGAAATGTAAGAAGTGATTGTCCGCCTATCGCCAGACAATGAAATTTACGTTCTTGGAGAACCGCCGATAGGAGCGTCCGCGCAACACTCTATTGCCATTCTCATCCTTATACGAGAACAACGAGTCGCCGCCGACAAGATATATGGCGTTGCGTACTCCTATATCTACCAACGCATGCGAAAAGTCATGGAAAGTGATGCGGTCGACACTGGAGACCACGCAGGCCTTTCCCCCGATTTCGGCCAAAGCCTTGCGCACGGATTTATTCTTGGGCTTATTCTCTACAATCTGTCCTCCCACCACCAGCGGATACTGGCGGAAAAAATCGCCGTCACTCACCAGAGCTTGCTCGAACATCGGGGTCGCATCTGCAACTCCAATGGTAATTTCGCCGTCAATGATGGAGCAGAACCCGGCCTTGGCCACGCCTTTGCTCAGCAATTCGCCTTTGACAACGCAAGCACAGACAATCCGGCCATTGTCACGTCTTATATCCGCCGCTTGTGCAGCCAGCACAATGGTGGTGTCCGACCGCGTCTCATATCCGATTTCTAATGATGGTGTGGCATTTACCGGCGTCAAAATCTGTAGCGCCACGCCGCCTGCCACGGTGTCACGCACCTGCGTATAAGGCTTTACCGGAATGCTGTCATTCACGGCCGTTTGGGTGCGCACCGGCGGCACAGGTTGCACGTATTGCACAGCCTCGTCTATATCGAATTCATCTTCGTCCGGGGACGAAGGGAGGACGATGGCAGCCAAGACAGCCAAGACAGCCACAGCAATCACGGCGACAATGGCTATCCACACGCGCTTCGACGGCTTTCGTCGCACCTTGACAGGCTTATCGGCGTCCGGGGCTATGATACGTATCTCATTATCACTGATTTCGTTATGTTTATCTTTCATTTTTGCACCTCCTTTTCCACGTAGTCCTTGAGTGCCTTGAGGGCGTCTTTGGACGCCGACACTTCCCGTCGGAATGTGCGGCAGTCCGACAGAAGCAATTTCTGCCGGGACGGATTAATAAAAGTGATATATTCGCGATTGACTATCAAGCTCTTACCAATGCGTATAAAGCGATTGTCATTGCCATCGAGCATCTCGGCCAGACGCTTTTCGATTTGCCCGAGCTGCATAGTCAGCACAAAATCCTCGCCGTCCGCCGTAGTGAGGGCGGAGTAATTGCCGTCGGCGGACACAAACACGACCGCGTCGGCAGGCACACGGAGCACTTCCGTGGATGTGGCGAAGACCAGACGTCCCATTGTTGCTTTTGGTTTAGATACGCAAAGGTACGATTATTGGGCGAAAAATATGCCCCGTACCCGTTCGATTGTACAAAAACTATATCTGACAATACCAAATGGCTCTACCATTCAACAAATGCCCTACCCTTTGGGAAAACGGCGGAGTGTGGAGCGCAGTTTGTCAAGGGAGACGCGACGCATGGCACTGTGTGCGGTGAGGGCGGCATAGCCCTCATCATCCAATGCTCGCCAGTCGGCAACGGTCATGGACAGAAGCCGCGAATCGGGCGTAAATTCCGGCAGGACGGTCATCGTCTCGGCAAATTTGCCGGATGTCGAGACCGAGGAGTGCTCTGAGTTTTCTAAGTTCTCCGAGTGCTCGAGTTGCCTGCCTTGACCGATATCGGTCTTACAGCACGCCAACGGGCAGGCACGGCGGCACACGTCACAGCCATAGAGGGTGTTGCCCGTCGGGATGTCCGCAGGGATGTCATCGTGGCTCTCGATGGTGAGATAGGATATGCAGCGACGTGCATCGACACTGCCGTCACCGCGCAATGCCCCCGTGGGACACGCCCGGACGCAACGGCCGCAGCCAAGGCAATGCGATGTGCCTTCTACCGGGTCGTCAGTGGGCATCTGTGCCGTAGTCACTATTGTGGCTATAAAGAAGTTGGCGCCCACCCCGGGGACGATAAGACAACCATTATCACCTATCACGCCGAGGCCGGCGCGTGCGGCCCAATACCGTTCCATCAGCGGGGCGCTGTCGACGCATATGCGCCATTTGCCACCGAAACGCGGACGTAGCTGCCCGATTACGGTCTTGAGGCGGCGGCGTAACACGTCGTGGTAATCTTGTCCCAGCGCGTAGTGCGCAATATATGGCACACCTTCGGCCGGATGAACATTGTCCTGATATGCAAAGAGCGTAACTATCAGTGTGCGCGCACCCTCGCCGTCGAGCAAAAGACGCGGGTCACGCCGCACTTCGCCGTAGCGCCAGAGGTAGTCCATATTGCCTGCGTTGCCGTCGGCCAGCCATTCCTCGTAACGCGCAACCGCTTCGGCAGTCACAGGCATGGCACGCACCACACCGCAGGCATACGCACCGACGGCAAAAACCTCGCGGCGTATGTCGGCAAGCATTGCCTTCGCTGTGTCGGTGTTCTGTTCCATGAAAAAAACGGCATGAACCCCGGATGGGGATGGCGGCACTCGCGTCAGAGTGTGCCGAAGGAATAACCTTGGCGGCGCAGCCAGCGTATGGCTCGCGGCAGTGCCCACAGCATATTGTCGCGAGCCTTGAGCGAGTCATGGAAGACGATGATGGATCCACTGCGAACATAGCGGCGCACATTCTCCAGGACATCCCGAGGCTTCATGCGTCGGCTGTAATCGCGCGTGACCACGTCGTACATGATGATATTGTAGCGGTGTTTGAGCGCCGCAGCCTGACTCCAGCGCATGATGCCGTGCGGCGGCCTGAACAGCGGAGAGCCTATCAGGGCGTCAGCCTCGGCAACATCGCGCAGATAGCGGCGGCACGTTGTGTCACGCCCTTGCAGGTGGTGCATGGTGTGGTTGCCTACGGCATGTCCGCGGCGGCGCACTTCGTCAAGCAGCTCGGGATAGCGCCGCACGTTGTCGCCCACCATAAAAAAGGTGGCCTTGACACCCTCGGCATCGAGGATGTCAAGCACCTGCGGAGTCACCTCCGGGATGGGCCCGTCGTCAAAGGTCAGATAGACGGTGGCGGCGCCGGCGCGGTTGATACGCCATATGGCCTCCGGAAATAGGAGGCGATATAGCAATGGCGGTTGTTCGATAAACACGGGTCAGGTCAACGAAGTGTCATTTCGCGCCAGGTCTTGACATTGACGCCGGCGGCTTTGGCCACAGGCTCGGTGACGGACTTGGCTGCATTCAAACCATAGTGACGCGAGAGACTCAGCAAAACGCTAAGTTCCTTGAATCCATAGCTATCGACAGTTTCTGAATCGACACCGGCAAACATTTCGCCCAATTCCTTGTCGCTGTAGTTGTGTACATACAACATCTCGAAGGGGTGGAGATTGCGCTCGATATCGAAGCAATCGAGCAGCAACAGGCGTTGTTGGTCGGGAGTGACGGCTTCGCCTTTGTTCTCCTTGTCTGCGATGGTCGTGCCCTTGGTGAGGATCTTTGTGCCCAGATCGGCAGTGGCCACAACGGCGGCCACCTGCGTCAGGTTGTAGCGTATATTGGCTACGTCGATACGAGCCAGCATGTCAAAGGTGGCGTGGTCAAGGCCGGCGCCGTAGTTGATGAGCTGACCGTAGCGTTTGGCGCCGGACATGGCCATGGCGCGCCCTTTGGCCAAATCACCGGTATTGCCGGCCGACAATCCGAGGACGCAGTAGGCGGCAGCCACGCGCACATCAAGCGAGCTTTCGTAGGGCGCAATGCTACCGGGGAGCTTCTTCACCATCAAGTCAAGGAGGTTGCGAGCCATGTCGTAGCAGGTCTTGGGCATGGGCAGGCCGGCTTTCCGAGACACCTCTCGAGCGGTATTGTTTGCCGGGACATCACCCAGGTTGGTAAGGTCATTGACCACCTCGAGTATGGCCAGGCGCGTCGAGGACACCATGCGACGCACGGTTTCGTCCAAATACAGCTTGCCGGGACGCGCAGTGTCGATGCCGCCCCAACGGAACTTGCCGACGATGTTTGCGTAGCCTTTCTGTGCCACGACGGACGGCTGGTTGCGGAAGGGCGTAACCTCCAATGCCATGCCGGCACTTTGCAGGTATGGCGAAAATCCCATGTACAGTTCGTTGGACACTGTCGAGGCAAAGTATACCGGTCGACGGAAGTTGTCGGAGGCGCTGGTGGCGATGATGTCATAAGTAAGTATGTCTGTCAGGGCGCCTTGTCGAGTCAATAGCTCGGGACCCATAGGCATATAAGCGCCGCCGTGGATGCTGTCATTAAATTGGGCATGGCGGCCGTAGCGTTTGACGATTTTGGCATCGTCGAGCGGTACGTAGACGCTGCTGAGCGTGTAGCTGTGGGGCAGTGCCTCGGCCTGATTGGAAGGATCGCCGTAGAAAGACGAGATGCCGACGGCGCCGGGCTGGGTGTTGTCGTAGAGCTGGCGCAAGGCATCGGTGGCGTGTGTCTGCTTGCCGATGGCGGCAATGGCGTTGTCCAGTCCGCCAACGCTGTTTATATAGTCTGACAATGCCTTGAGCGAGCGATAGGCCATCGGGTCGCCGGTCATAATATCCATGGCCAATGTCGGGTCATCGACAATGCTCTGTGCCTGGCGGAAGTACCCGGCTACAGTCTCGGCGTTGTAGGTGACATATTGCAGACGGTCATAGGCATAGTCGATGGGGCGCGCGGTCATAGGCACGCCCTTGGCCTCATAGGATGCCGACGACACCTGATTGGCATACCAATCGGTGGAAAGGTAGCTGAGGTTGACGACCTTGACATCGGTGCGTACGCCCTCGACTTCCTGAGCGTACCACAATGGGAAAGTGTCGTTATCGCCGTTGCAGAATATGATGGCATCGGGGTCTACCGAATTCAGATAGTTGGCGCCGAAGTCGCGCGTGGTGTAGCGGCCGCTGCGATCATGGTCGTCCCATGTCTGAGACACCATTTGCAGAGGCACGGCAATACCTATGAGCACGGCCGTTACGATGCCGGCGTAACGGTAGGGCGCGGCAGGCGTAATCTCAAGGGTGTCGTCATCTTCGGCTTTGATGGCTATAGTGGCGGCGGAAGATGCGGAAGCGGCGGCGGAAGCATCGTCAGCACTGCCTTTCTTGGTAAAGGCCTGCCTGAGCAACGCGTTGACGCCGTGGGCTATGGCCGGCACACCCATGCCTATCCAGATAGCAAAGGCGTAGAACGACCCCGCAAAGGCATAGTCACGTTCGCGCGGCTGTCCCGGAACCTGATTGAGGTAAAGCACAATGGCTATACCGGTCATAAAGAATAGGAAGAATATCACCCAGAATTGCTCAATGCCTCGGCCGGGAGCGGTACGGTGGTTGCGCAAGGCCTGCCACAGCAGTCCGAAGATGCCGAGCAGTAGTGGCAACATGTAGAACACGTTGTGCCCGGGGTTGTCCTTGCCGTATTCGTCGGGAAGTAGGGACTGGTCACCCAAACGGGCATTGTCTATGAATGGTATACCGCTAATCCAGTTGCCGAGATTGGGCTCGCCGTTGCCGGCAAGGTCGTTCTGGCGTCCGGCGAAGTTCCACATAAAGTATCGCCAGTACATATGGTTGAGCTGGTAGTTGACAAAATAGCGGAGGTTGTCACCAAAGGAGGGCTTCCATGCGGAGGTCGTGTACGGCACCGTGCGTCCGTCGCGCGATGTCTTGGTGCCCATATCCACTTCTACCTGATTGTTGATATACGGGCGCAATTCTATTTCTTCGACATATCCTTGTTCGAGCCACTTTTTGCGTACAGCCGCGGGAATGCCGGCAAAATCGGGATTTTCGTACAAGCACCACGACTTGTAGCTCTTGACATGTATCGGCTTATTGGAGTACATGCGCGGCAACAGCATCATCAGACCCGGAGCATACTCGTATTTGTAGTCGTGGCGAGCCTTGACGTAGCGGTCGGGGGCATCGGGCGTTGCTTTGACCTCCTTGGCGTAGGCCATTTCGCCATTATCCACGGGAGTACCGTTGTCGTAGCGCAAGCCGCGGATGATATTGGTCTGCGGTAGGCCGTCATCGCCTACGCGCGCATATTTGACAGTTACGGTTCCGCCTTGTCCATCAGGCACTTCCTGTTCTTGCCAATCAATCTCCTCGGCCCAAGTCTGTCCGTAGAACAGAGGCGTGTCGCCATATTGCTCGCGGTTGAGGTAGGACGCCAGAGCAAAGACGTTGTCAGGCGAATTCTGGTTCATGGGGGTGTCGGAGCTGGAGCGTATCAGCAGTAGCGCATACGATGAGTAGCCGACAAAGATCACGAAGATGCCGGGTATGATGACATTGAACACCCGCACGGGGACGGTCTTGCAGAAGCCCCAGATGTATACGGCAAAGGCCACGGTCAGCAGAAGTCCGAGAGTAAGCCCGTGGCCGATAAATAGCATTCCGGACAGCAGCACCGAGGCAAAGACTCCCACCTTGATGCGTGCTGCAGACCGCTGGAGATACAATTCGCGAATGGTCCATACGAACGTGGCAACCAGCAATATGGCATATATCAGCACACCGCCGTTGAATGGCATACCCACAATATTGACAAAGAACAGCTCGAATTCCTGAGCGACCTTCATGAAGCCCGGCACAAGGCCGTAGAGTATGAAGGCCACGATGACCACGCTGACAGCCAAGGCCAGCAGCGAGCCTTTGACATTGGTATTCTTAAACTTGCGGTAGTAGAACACCAGGACAATGGCGGGGATACACAGCAGGTTGAGCAGGTGCACGGCGATGCTGACACCGATAATGTATGCTATCAAGATGAGGTAGCGGTCGCTATGGGGTTGGTCGGCACGATTCTCCCATTTGAGGATAAGCCAGAACACCAAGGCGGTACAGAACGACGAGAAGGCATAAACCTCACCCTCGACGGCGCTGAACCAAAAGGTATCACTCCACGTGTAGGCCAATGCACCGCAAACGCCGGCAGCCATGATGACCACCAGTTTGGACAGCGAAACTTCCTGCGCATCATCGCGTACCACCAAGCGGCGCACGAGGTGCGTCACTGTCCAGAACAGCAGCAAAATGGTGGCTGCGCTCAGCAGCGCCGACATCGAGTTGACGGCTATGGCCGCGGTCTGTGCCCCACCGCCGAAGATGGTCACGAAAAATCGTGCAGTGAGCATGAATATAGGGTTGCCCGGCGGGTGTCCCACTTCGAGCTTAAAGCCCTGCGAGATGAATTCCGGGCAGTCCCAGAAACTTGCCGTAGGCTCTATCGTAAGCAGATAGGTGACGGCGGCGATGGCAAAACACAGCCATCCCAAGGTGTTGTTGACTAAATTGTAGCGCTTCATATAGTGTTGCTGAAGTGTATATTCGGCATGTGCGGATGCGCGCGCATAGCATATCTCGGCTGCCGTGAGCATCCTTGTTGCGGCATCGTGCGCGTTGTTTCCGCATTAAACGTACAAAATTAGTGAAAAACCGCTGTCTCACACACCATTTTAACATACATTATTACCTGCCGCCGTTTCGACACAGCCCTCGACAACAAGTCCCGGTATCTTCGGACACCGGGACTCATTGTCTATCTATGGAAAACAGCCTATTTCACAACTGTCTTGAACGCCTTTCCGGCTACGCGCACGACGTAGACGCCGGACGCCGGCACAGTGACGGTCTTGTCTGTTCCGCGGTATACAGCCATGCCGGATATGCCGTACACTTCGACCTCGGCATCGGTGTCAGCACCGAGCACACTGATTGTGTGCCCGGAAACGAGAACGCTAATGCCCCCGTCCGCCACTAAATCGTCGGTACCAAGAATGATATTCTTGAAGTCCTTCCACTCGAAAGCTGCCTTATACAGGTCTACGGAAGCGCTCGGCACTATCAGCTCGCAGACATCTTTGTTGACTCCGGTGAAAACGCCTTTCGTGCCGCACGTCGGCGGTGTTGTCGCCTTCACCGTTATCTCTTTCAGTTTGTAACAATTGTGGAAGGCGTTGTCTCCGATGTCGGCCAACGAACTGCCGAGAACAAGTGTCTTGATGTCGTGGCAGTATTCAAAGGCTTCCTTCCCGAGAGAGACGACATTGTCCGGTATTTTCACACTCACAAGGCCTTGGCATAAAGTAAACGCGGCCTCCCCTATGGTTGTCACCATATCGGGTATCTCCACTTCCCTCAACTTTCTGCAACGGTAGAACGCAGCCTCCTCGATAGTGGTCACCGAAGTCGGAATTGTTATGTTTGTTAAGTTTGCACAATCATAGAAAGCGCTACGCCCGATAGACGTCACCGTATTGGGGATGACCGTGGTTTGGCATCCGGCAACCAGCGTATTGGTCGCGCTCCTAATTATGGCGTTGCAATTGTCGCGCGAATCGAACACAGGGTTTCCTTGTTCGACTTCCATACTTGTCACGTTTTCGCAGCCGACAAGAGCATTAAGCCCTATGCCTATCAGCGTCTTCGGAAAGTGTACCTTTGTCAAGGAACGGCAATGGCTGTAAGCCCAACTGCCAAGTTCTGTAACAGTATTCGGCAAGGCCATGTCTGTCAATGCGTAGCAGCTGCTAAACGCAGAAGATCCAATCTTAGTTATCGTATTGGGCATCTTGATGTCCGTCAAATTAGGACTCCTTTCAAATGCGCGATTTCCGATATTGGTCGCCGCTCCTTCTATACGCACGGTCTTGACAAGATCCTTATCCCATTTGGGTCTCGTGTCATAGTATTCATAGTCATACATCGCCCCGTATCCGGTGATTTCAAGTTCGCCGTTATTGTAAAGCGCCCAGTAGAGATTGTCGCCGCACTTGCCAATTCCGGCCAAGGTTTCCACGTTGACGAAATCCTTCCACTCGAAGGCGGCCTTATACAGGTCCACGGAGGCGCTCGGCACTATCAGCTTGCAGACATCTTTGTTGACTCCGGTGAAAACGCCTTTCGTGCCGCATATCGGGGGGTCTGCTGCAACTACGGTTAGTTTGGCCAAGCTGCGGCAATGTGCAAACGCGGCATCTTCTATGGAAGCCACCGAGGCTCCCATAGCAACGCTCCTCAGTGAAAAGCACTCCTGAAATGCGTATTTGCCTATGGAAACCACCGAAGCTCCTATCGTGACGTGCTTAAGATCTTTGCATTTAAAGAACGCACTATTCTTAATGCTTGTCACCGAATTCGGTATATATATATAGATTCGAGTCCGTAGCCATCGCTGAACGCCCCGACACCGATACTCGTCACAGTGTTTGGAATGACGGTGTTTTGGCAACCGCGCACCAGTTCGGTTGTCTCCTTATGTATTATGGCGTTGCAGTCGTCACGCGAGTCGTAGGTCATATTACCATCTTTAACCTTTATGCTTTTCAGCGCGCCGCATTGCGAGAAAACGCCCATTCCTATTTCCGACACTGACTTGCCGATTACGACATCTTCCAATGCCTTACACTGAGCGAATGCGTACTGCTTTATTGTCTTCACCGAGCTTGAAACGGTAATTGATTTCATGTTGATACACCACATAAATGCGAAGTCTCCGATAGTGGTTAGCGCATTGTTGAATAGCGTTACTTTCGTCAGGCTTTCACATCCGGAAAAGGCGTAAGTGCCTATTGTCGTAACAGCCGGTTCTATCTGAACGGTCTTGATGAGGGTCTTATCCCATTTCTCGTTCATCTCATCATCATAGTTGTACATTGCACCTGTACCGGTGACGACAAGCGCGCCCTCATCGTCAAGCGTCCACGTGAGGTTCTCGCCGCATTTGCCGGACGATGCCGCCATAGCCGTCATCCCGGAAAGGGCCAGCGATGCCGCCATCAGGGCGGCTTTGAATAGTCTTTTTTTATCATGTTTTTTTGTTTTTGGTTAGTACTTTGGTTTTTTCATATTACAGATGTCGGGGTTGGGATTTCGGGCACTGTTTCGAGTGTTGTGTTTTTTTCATCGGCAACCGCTTTCTCCACAACCGCACAAACCGTCTTTGTCTTTTTATGCTGCGGCACACATTTGCGCCGCTGCTTCCTCATCCAGACAATATCTTCGTACCTTTATTAGTAAATTTTAGGTGTATAAGTCAATTTTTATCGTATTCTGCCGTTTGACACAATTCTAAGTTGTTGATGTATCTTCGGCTGACATCGGTATGTCGGCATCCTAAGACTGACGATGCGGATGCTGACATTCCCGATGGAAGCCGGATGTGCTTACTTGGTGTATACGGCGCGTATGGGACGTCCCCAGCATCGATCGGCAGTGCCGATGCGCGGCTCGGAACTCAGGGTAAGGTCGCGGACCTTGAAATACTCTCCCTGATCGTTATACTCGGTGTCGAGCGTGGATGTCCAGTAGCTGCCCAATGAAGTCGGGAACAGCACCGAGCCATAGTACAGCGTCCCGGTATAGGGGATGAAGATGCTGTTGCCGTTTTCGCCCTTGACCTCGAAGCCGGGGATGTCGTTGATGGTCACGGTCGTCCATGTGCATTTGGTCAGCAATTCCTTGAACTGCTCTTCGGTGGGTATCTGCCACCCCTCACCGAAGATGCGCGTAGCGGCATCGTCGGAGGGCTCAATCTGCGTGAGTTTGTCCGTGGCGTTGTATTTGGTTAAGAAGTCACGTACGCCATGATAGTACGTAGACCAGTCATAGTATGACTTGGGGGCTATCTCGGCCCATGCATAGAAGTCTCCGGAAGCCTCGGGTGTGACGGCCCCGAGGTTGAAGCTTGCCCATTTGACACTCAGGCCCAGGTCTACGGCTTCCGGCACTTCTATTTTGCTGCCGAAAGTGATGCTGTCGGGCTGTAGGATAGCGATGCGGTGACCTTCGCTCCAGACGCTGATTATCTCTTTTTTGTCGGTTGTTTGGGCATATGATGAAACGCCGGCAAACAGCGCGAGCGCTGACAATAGTAGTGTTTTCATAACTGTAACGGTGGGTTTTGTTTTTTACTTGGATAGGTTACTTGGATAGTTGCTTTGCTTGGATAGTTACTTTAGAATAACTTTGAAGGCAAATCCGCTTGCAAGACGGATTGCGTAGGGTACGCCGGGAGCAAGTTTCACTGAGGCTTCGCCGGCGGCATCAGCACGGACGCCCTGCACCAAACGGCCATCGAGTGTGTACACGGATACGGCATCGCCGGGACGCAGCGATTTGATAGTCACGCCATCGGCGTTGATGCTGTACGTAGGGTATGCGGCATTGTCCGCCACAACGTCTTCGACACCCCCGACCTCGTCAAAGTATATGCGTTGGACGTCCGCATATTGCACTTTCACCTCTGAGTTGGTCGTGGTAATGGTCAACTCCTTGTCGACCTTGACCACCGGGGTCTCGACAAAAGCAAAGCTGTGCTTGGTGTTGTCCTTCATCAACAACACCATGCCACGCTCTGCCATGACCGTCGATGCCAAAACAAGCATCACGGCAGTAAGTAGGAACTTGGCATTTCTCATAATTCATTTTGTTTTGATTGTTGTGATTAACTAACGTGATAAACTCTATTCTAAGATACAATTGTGTAGTCTGTACCGTAGATATAATGGGAAGCATTTCAGCTTGTGTGTCAGTTCCTAAAGGCTTATTTGGCAGTGGCAACCAACAGCCTGTGTCAATGTTTTTTATAGCTTTAGCGTGTCGCGCGCTCCGGCTCTCTTGCCGTTTTTGCAAAGGTATGAACTCGCCCCGAATTAACACAAATTAAATTTGTTAATTTTCATTAATTCCACTTTTCGGGGTAGCATCATGATGTCGAATCACTTTAAGGAAGGGGGGGGCATAATCGCGAATTACTGCGCGGGCACAATACATTGCGCCGCGCAGTACGGGTTGTAACATAATGATTATCAGGTTGATGAATTGTGTCGTTGCGGGCGCAATGTGTTGCACCCCTACCGATATACCGCCGATGATAGTTCTATATAGCTGAAGTATTTACACGTTGATGCCGTGCGTCCGTCTTCAGAAAAAAAAACCGGCGCACAATAGAAATTCGAAACGATGTGTAATAGTGTGCCCCAAGGCTTTCGGCATGACGGATATTCTCGGCCTCCGCCAATGTCGGCGTCAGCGGCGAAAGGGGCGTATAGTCCGCAACAGGCGTATCATGTCGGCGGTAAGGGCCTCGGTAACGGGACGAAGGCTGTCCACGGCGGCGGGTCCGCGCTGCATTAATGTGCCATCGTGCATAAAGGCGGCGGCACTGACCACAATACCGTTCACGGTATCGGCATACAGTGCCTGCACGGTGGTGGCCGAAAGTCCGTCGGCAATAACCAGACGCGCGAGGCTTCCTTCCGATGCTTCAACATCGCCATAATGCGCCGGTACACCGTCAAGGTTGAGAGCCATACGCTGCAAGCGATTGACCCGGTGGGCGGTAATGGAATCGGGTTTGACTGCTGCCACGCCCACATATATCGTGGCATTGTATCGCGGATAGTGTATATCACATGCCGTGGAGCGTGTATCAAGCTCGGCATCGGCATTGACTTCGAAAGACACAGACGACACACGTACAACACGATACACAGTGTCGCACAGCGCTATGCGCGGATAGGCGTGCTCACGCGGCACGGCCGTGTCGCTCCCGGAGCAAGCGACGAGCGATACGGCCGTGGCGACAAGTCCCACGACCATGACTGCTAATACGGACAATTGTGCCGGACGCCGCATCGGTCAGGACTCTTTGTCTTTACTGTCGACATCGGCCTGCGGCTTGGGCAGCACGGTGACACGTATATCGCCGATACGGTGGCCTTCGATGGTGAGTATGGTGAAGCGGACGCCGCCATAGATGATGCTTTCGCGCTCTTTGGGAAAGTCTCCCTTGATGGTCAGAAGCATTCCTCCAATGGTCTCGGCGTCTTCGGTGACGGCCGAGAACTCGGATTCGTCGATGTCGGTCACGCGGAAAAAGTCGGTGAGCAGTGTGCGTCCCTCAAAATCGAAAGTATCCTCGCGCACACGGCGATAAGTGGGTGCTGTATCGTCGTACTCGTCATCAATGTCGCCCACTATTTCCTCGAGGACATCTTCCATGGTCACCAGTCCCTGCGTGCCGCCGAATTCGTCCACGACTATGGCCACATGCTGGTGGCGGCGGCGGAAGTCCTCCAAAAGGTCGTCGATAGGGCGCGACTCGGGTACGAAATAAGGCTGGCGTAACAGCCGCTGCCAGTCAAAGCCCGGGTCGTCCACAGTGACGTAAGGCAGCAGGTCGCGTGCATAGAGGATGCCGCGTATATTATCCTGGCTGCCATCGGTAACCGGCAGGCGCGAATATCCGCTGGAGATGACAGTCTTCAGCACCTCGCAATAGTCTTCGGAAACATCGATGTCAGTAATGTCGATACGCGGCGTCATAATCTCGGCCGCAGTGGTCTGTCCAAATCGGAGAATGCCTTCGAGCATTTCCTTGTCCTTGTCGGCTTTGACATCGGTCACTTCGAGAGCATTGGCCAGATCGTCGGTGGTGACGTTCTGTGCCTGCTTGGTGACAACGCGGTGCACGATGTGCGATGACTTCATAAGCAACTTGGCCGGGGCGGCCAGCAACACAGTAATCAGCCTGAGTCCCGGCACGGCAAAGCGCACCCATCGCAGCGGTTGCGAATTGCCCACCAGCTTGGGTGCGATTTCGCCGAAAAGCAGTATAACAAAAGTGATAATGATTGTCTGAAGGATGAAGCTCAACACCGCATCCATATGTTCAAACACCGGGCCGAGGGCGTAATTGACCAATATGACAATGGTGACATTCACCAAGTTGTTGGCGATGAGTATCGTGGCCAGCAGCCTTTCGGGCTTGGCCAACAATTGGAGTGCCTGGCGGCCCCAGGCATGTTCTTCAAGCTTCTCGCGCTGCTTGGCATTGAGCGAGAAAAAGGCAATTTCGCTTCCGGAGACAAATCCGGATACGCACAACGCCACCAAAGCAATGCCTAAGGCGATGTACTGCGCTACAGACAGGGATAAATTCGGTTCTTCCAAAATGGCTTGTAAAAAGTGAAGAAAGAGCTGTAACTGATGATATACTACAGTTTAGAGATAGGATTTTCGCAAGATTTCGGCCAGTCGGGCAACACCTTCGCCGGCTCCGGTGCGGATGATATGCACACCCTCGGGAACGTCCGAGGGTCGGGGGTCGATATAGAACACAGGGACACCACGGCGCACATAGTTGATAAGCGCGGCAGCTGGATATACCACCAAAGAGGTGCCGATGATGACAAAGATGTCGGCCTCGGCCACGATTCGGGTGGCGAGGTCGAAATTGGGCACGGCTTCCTGAAAAAACACGATGTCAGGGCGCACATGGTGGCCTTCGATAACAGTGTCCACGGTGGTCTCCGGGTCTTCGGGGGTCAAACGCCACCGCAGTTTTTCGTTATCGAGTGCACGCACATAGTCCAGTTGCCCATGCAGGTGCAAAACATTGGACGACCCGGCACGCTCGTGCAGATTGTCTACATTTTGCGTGATGATACGCACATCGAAGTCCTTTTCCAAGTCTACCAACCCGCGGTGGCCGGCATTTGGTTCGGCGGCAAACAATTCCTTGCGGCGTTCGTTGTAGAACTTGTGTATCAGTGCCGGATTGCGGGCAAAGCCATCGGCACTGGCCACGTCCATCACGGGATAATTTTCCCACAGACCTCCGGCGTCACGGAAGGTGGCGATGCCGCTTTCGGCGCTCATTCCGGCGCCTGTGGATACGACCAATTTTTTCATATAATGCTGTTGTTATGTCCAACGATAGGATATCGGCATAACGTTAGAAGCTATGCCGACACCGAATCATAGGATTTCGTAATTGAACACTCCGTTGACCAGGAACAGCGCCTGTATCTGGTTGCGCTCGATTTCCATGTCATCGTACTCGGGGTTGATGCTGTGCAGGATGACCATGCCGGGATTAGTATGCTTGCGCACAATCTTGACCATTCGGTAGTCTTCGGTAATCACCAGGTAGACCTTGCCCCAGTAGATAAAACCGTCCCGCGAAAGCTGGCGTATGGCGATGTATCCGCCATCGCGTATCTTAGGTTCCATACTATCGCCGCTGACGCGCACGATGGGCTGTGTGCGGTCGAGCCCCGGGAGGTCGAGACGTCCGATGATGTGCTCGTCGGTGAACATCCGGGACAGGGGCACACATCCGGCAGTGGCATCGATGTCGTACACCGGAGCACCGACGGCGTTTCGGTCGTGTACCGCCACGGGGCCGGTGTCAACCTCGGGCACCAGCGGTGCCCCGGCTGTAGCCGACTTGGGATATGGCACATCCGTGCCATTGGTGAGCCAGTCCTTGGAGACTCCAAGGTTGACCACCACGCGATTGACCATAGCATCCGTAATCGGGTAATTGCCCGACAGGATCTTGGACATGTTGCTGGGATCGACATTGATAAGCTTGCCGAACTCCACCTGGGTCTTACGTGTAAGATCTACGAGGTAGCGCAAACGTTCGGCTATGGTAGCCGAAGGCCCGGGCTTGACCAGTTCGTCGGGATTTTTCAGTTTTCTGCGTCCCATATATATGGAAGTTTAGGTTCTTGTTTTAATTCGACATTCCGCATTAGAACACGGCATGGAAGCGCTCGATAGACGTCAGCGCACCACCACTTTGATGGGGCGTCCGCCGTTGCCCGCAATCACGAAGTACACACCCGAGGGGAGCATGATTTCGGTGTTGTTGACGGCGCGTTCGCCGGCCACGGCCAACTTGCCGGAGACATTGTATATGCGCAGCCCGACGATGTCACGGTCGCATATCAGGCGTATTCCGCCCGGGGTCTCGGCCACGGCCAAGGGAGCATCCACTGTGGCGTCCGATATGCCGTCGTGCTTGACAACAATGACATTGGACGGCGTACTTTCGTAGCCCAAATAGGACGAGCGGACACTGTATGTCTCGCTGTCGCTCTCCGAAAATCCGGTGATAACCAACGAATTTTCCTCGGCCACCAGTTCTTCGGTCTTGGCCGTCCCGTTGCGGTATATCGTGCGCGTTACGATATAGTAGTCCACTTCTTCGCCGGCCGGGGCATCCCAGTTGGCCACGTATTGGTCTTGGGTGACATCGGTAGCCTCGGTAGCATGTATCTGACTCAGCGTGGGCACAGGGCAACATTCGGCCGTGAGAGCTACGCCGCGCGAGCCGCTGACGCCGCCGCCGCTGATAAGCAGTCGCGTAGTGTGCTTGCCTATTTCGGTGGGCGTATAGGTAACGTTGAGCCAATAGCCCTCCTCGGTAACGATGAGTGCGGCCGGAATTTGCGTGGCGGCCAAGGTGAACATCTCTGCATTGCCGGTATACTTCTGTACCTTGACGGCCGAAGTCAGGTTTTCGCCCTTAAAGAGCAGTCGCGCCGTTGCGCTCTTGCCTAAGGCTACGCGTCCGAAGTCAAGCGTCATATCCTGTACCGGAGTGGTGAGCACGGGGTCGCCGGCAGGTTCTGTCGAACCCGGGTTGTAGGGCAGCCCTTTTTTGTTACCCCAGATATACTCGGCCAATTCGGGATGGTCTATAAAGGGGTTGCGGTTGTTCTGCACGCTGTAGACAGCGTCGTTGCGCCGTGTTTCTTTTTCGGACACGGGATCTTGACGGTGCCAGCGAAGCAACAGATTGATGGACCACGTGTTAAGTGTCGGATATGTATTAGACGATACCATGTAGGTGTGCTTCCAGGTCAGGTCTTGGTATATGGTGGCCATGTAAAAGTACGTACGGGCAAAGTCTCCCTTGTACTCATCAGCCGGCTCGAAGACATATTTGGCTCCGCCGCCCTGTCCGGCCACGGGGTAGCCCACTTTGCTTACGCCGTTATCAAAATCCGGGTTGGGGCCTACCTCGCCGAGGGGATAGTGGAGCTTGGCGCTATTAGCTTTTATTTCGCTGGGATACAAATGGTTGAGGTCTACATACGGCGGAATGTCGGTAGCGCCTCCCCACCACGATTTGGGGAAAGAGTGCTCGCGATTGAGGCCTCTGAAAGACGGCGCATAGAACGTCTGATCCGAATACATATCCCACCAACGCTCGCTATTGGGATAGAGATCGGTTTTTTGGAAGGTGTACTTAAGATTACTATATATCGTACCATAGCTTCCCGAACGGGTAAAGTTGCGCGCCAATTTGCTGACTGCTGTCTTGAGCTCGGCGTCCTTGAGACCACTGAGGCCGTTGTAATAACCCGCCGGGGCCTCTGCCAGAGCAGAGGTCGTCATCAGGCCTACCACAACCAAGGCCAAAAACTTAATCTGAATTTTCATATTAATTTAAAATACTATATCCTCAAGAGGATGATTGGATGTTGCTATATGTCTTTGTTATAATGTTTGTCAGCTGTCGATCGATGCTGTCGGCTGTCGATGTATATCATCAGCAAAAACATCTGACAGACCGAATGTTATCGAATGTCATTGTCCAAGGATTTGGACCACGAGCGACGACGACGATGTTGGCGACGCTCAAAGTATTCCCATTGCTTCTGGACGTTCGAATTGGTTTCAAGTTCGACATTTGACTCGGCATATTTGTAGCCGTTGGCCACATACTGCGGTATCAATGTACTGAATAGCAGCGCATTGACGCCCTTACCCTGATACTCGGGAGCGATAGCTATCAGCATCAGGTCCACCGTATCGGCATGGCCGTGTATGGCACGCAACAGGTGATACCATCCGGTGGGGAACAGCCGTCCGCCGCTGCGTTGCAAAGCCTTGGACAACGACGGCATAGATATACCCACACCTACGAGAGTATCCTCGGCGTCCACCACCAGACATACGTCCTCGAGGCGCAATAGCCCGAGATACATGTCTATATAATGGTCTATCTGTTTTTGTGTCAAGGACACAAAGCCGTACAACTCGCCATAGGCTCTGTTGATAAGGTCGAAGATGGCCTGACCGTAACGCCGGGCTATAAGCTTGCGCGAGGTCATCTGCAAAGGCCGCAGGCCGAACTTGCGTGCCACAATGTCGGCGATGCGGGCATAGCGTTCCGGGATTTGCTCCGGAATGTTAATGCGGTATTCAATCCAATCGGCTTCCTTGGCAAATCCGAGGCGCTCCATATGCCGCGCATAATATGGGTAGTTGTATATTGTGGCTTGCGTGCCCAATTCTTCGAAGCCGTCCACGAGCATACCCTCGCGGTCCATATCGGAGAACCCCATAGGTCCGGCAATCTTGGTCATCCCATGATTTTGTCCCCACAACTGTACTGCGCGGAACAGGGCGTCCACCACCTCGTCATCATCGATGAAATCGACGAAGCCGAAACGCAGGGTCTTCTCCGAGAATTTCTCGTTGGCACGGCGGTTTATGATACCGGTGATACGTCCCACGGGCTTCCCGTCGCGGTAAGCCATATATGATTGTGCCTGGCAGAAGTCGAAAGCCGGGTTCTTTTCGGGCCGTAGCGTATTAATTTCGTCAAGCACCAGCGGCGGAACAAAATACTTGTTGCCCTTGTACAGGTCTATGCCGAAGTGGACATATTGCTTGAGGCTTTTCTTGACCGGAGCTATAGGTTTGATGATTACAGACATGTCTGAAATATTTGTATAGTGGTATTCAATGCTACATGGCCGTGGTCGGCTCGGGTTGCAGCAGCAGTATGAGGGCCAAGGCCGCCACCATTACGGCAAGGAAGGCTATGGCCAAAACATATATTCGTTTGGTGCTGCCGCCGGCAATGGCAAGACGCAGGGTCTGGACATCGCGATAGCGACGACGTGGATTGGGGTCGGTGCAACGCGCGGCCACGCGGGACATCTCCGGGTCGCGACGCCCGGTACGTTCGAGCGTTTCGCGGATGACGGCACCATAGTTGTAGATGTCATCGTCCGTGTCGGCGTGCGACAACGACGAGCGTTGGTCAAAGCCGACGTCTATCAACTTGAGATTGCCTACATTCTCCGTAAATAGGATGGTCTCCGGACGTATGGGATGGTGTGCCAAATGGTTTTGTTGTATGTACTCCATAGCAGCCGGCAGCCGCGTAAGCAGCTGTTCGTACTGGTGGTCGGTAAGCCGTCCCTCGTCGATGAGGCGGCGCAGGCTGTCTCCGTATACATCATCGGTGATGATGCACCGGCCTATGCCGGCAATATCCTCGAAGTCGTTGATCATCACGATATTCGGATGCGAGAGGTTGTATCGCACCTCGAATTCCTTCTCGAGCATGGCCCGGTATTCGGGTTCGTCCTTAATTTCGGGACGCAGAGCTTTCAGCATCACCCATTTGCCGTGTTTCTTGGCCGTATAGACATTGTAGAATTCTTCGTCCCATTCGGGCAGATGTTCTATTTCGGTCCATTTGCCATCAGGCGTGTCGGGTATACGGTTCTCGGGTTTGACAGGATTGGCTGACATGGCGCTATATTGTTGGTTGATACTTGGTAATGCGTCGTTGGCGGTGTTATCTTTTGCCGCCATAGGCGGCCGAGATGATTTGCTTTATGATGGAAGCTTTTAATCTTTTGAAACTTGCGTCCGAAAGTTCGGCTTCGATGGGTTACATATCGTCAAAAGATATGACGTTAGTCTTTGTCGGCTGCGTATTGTCGCGACGCGCGGTTGCTCCGGTTCCGGTCTTGGCACTATTGCCCTTGCCTATTATGCCGGCGTACCCGGCACGCGGCGACTCGGATATAAATCGGCTTATAGACTCGTCTTTATCATACTCGTCCGGCGACAGGATGTTATAGCCGGCAAGAGCCAATGCTATCGCCTTATCCTCTCCGAGCGTTCCAATTGTGCTGTTAGTGGCATTATTAGTGCTATTGCTGTCCATTCCGCCGCTTTGAGTGCGTTCTTCACGTTTCGGAGCGGATGTAGTTTCGAATCCGGAAGCAAGGATGGTAACTTTGATACGGTCGCCCAGGTCAGGGACGTTGTAAAGGCCCCACTTCACCTCGATATCCTTGGCGGTCATCGAGGCCACAAAATTGGTAATGGCCTTGGTCTCGCCGGCACGCAGCGAGTTTTCGCCTGAATCCTTGCCTTCGGCTTCGTCATCATTGCCGCACGAGGCATATAGGACAAACAGCATTCGCTTGCTGTCCACAACATTACAGTCCTTGAGCAGCGGCGACCGCAAGGCCTCCTGTATGGCATCATTGATACGATCCGGGCCTTCGCCGTAACCGCTTGATATTATAGCCGTCTTGCCATCACGCAAGGTAGCATCGACGTCGTTGAAGTCTCGGTTGACAATGCCTACGCGCGTGATGATTTCGGTGATGCCTTCGGCTGCATTTCGCAAGGTATCATCGGCACGACGGAAGGCGTTCAAAATTGAAAAGTTGGGATATATCTCGACAAGTCGGTCATTGTCAAGCACCAGCAGGGCATCTACGTATTTGGCCATTTCGTTGGCGCCGGCCAAGGCCTTTTTGTTACGTCCGGGGCCTTCGAAGCTGAAGGGTATGGTGACGATGCCGATGGTGAGTATTCCTTTTTCGCGTGCGATGCGAGCCACCACGGGAGCTGCGCCCGTACCCGTACCGCCGCCCATTCCGGCAGTCACGAAAACCATATCCGTGCCGTCTTCAAAGATTTCGGCTATCTTGTCGGCGTCTTCTTCGGCAAATTTGCGCGCTACTTCAGGCTTGCCGCCGGCTCCGAGGCCTGTGCCAAGAAGTACCACCGTGGGCACTTTGGAGTCTTGAAGCACCTGCTTATCCGTGTTTATCTGCACAAAGGAAACACCGTTGATGCCGGCGGCGAACATCTTTTCGACGGCATTGTTGCCGCCACCGCCGACGCCGACGACCTTTATGCTCTGTATGGGCTTGTCCGTTGTCTTGAAGTCACCCAAATCTGTTACGTCTGTATTGTCGTCCATATCTTATGAGGAGTAGTGTTTTTTTGTTTGCGAGGAGTGTATTGTCTGTATATCTATGATTTAGTAAATGCGTGTTCGAGGTCCTATCGGGTTATACCATATTGTCGTCAGCGTCGTCTGGACCGGACATAGCCTTATTGAACAAATCGGAAACCTTTGACTTAAACGTGTCAAATATTGAAGGCCTTTTCGGTATCGGCTCATGAGGCCCGTTATGGGGCCCTGTCGATTCCGGGTCATCTTCGATGTCGTCATCCACGTGGTTGTGCCCGGCCGGAGCCTCGACTCCTCTACCGCCGTTATTAAATCCACGGCCATTGCCATCTACCGCAAAGCCCGTATTAACGTCTGTATCTGTTGTCGATGTTACGACAGACTCTTGGAGGCACTCCAATGGGTCGAGGAGGCGAGCACAGCGTGCCGCTTCCGCTATCGAAGCCATCAATGGAAAATAGGCACTGCTTACCAGAGTGTTGTCACTGGCCTGAACGCCCGATACCTCGGCCGGACGCACCGGCATTCTGGCATACTTTTCGAGGCATTGGACAAAGTGGCGCAGCAGGCTGCCGCCGCCGGTGACAACGATGCCTCCGGCCAGATCTTTGTTTTCAAATCCGGCAAATTCGATTTGCTTCAGGATATTGGCAATGATTTGCATTGCACGCCCGCGCACCGTTTCGTTAATGATGTTGATACGTGCATTCTCCTGATTCTCGGCAGTGACATCGGCCATACGCTCCTTGATGTCGCGTGCCTGCTCATCGGTGACGGATAAGACGGAAGCGAGGTCGCAAGTGATGGCCTCGCTGCCCAGCGGTACCGTAGCCAAGTATTGCAGCACTCCGTCCTTGTATATGGACACTGTGGTGGTCTCGGCTCCGAAGTCGACAAGCATACATCCGCCCTTGATTTCGCGCTCGCTCAGCGCCATCTCGGCTTCAGCCAAGGGACGGGTGATGTATTTCGAGTCCAAGCAGAGACGCTCGTTGATGACGGTCTCGATATTGCGCAAGTTGCGCAAGTTGCAATGGATAATGGAATACTGAGCCGTAACGTTCTTGGCCAGATTTCCGCGCGGACGCTTGGTGTCCATGCCGTTGACCATAAATTTGCGCGGAAGTATATCCAAAATCTCGCGATTGTCAGGAATGCTTTTGCAGGCTTCGTCCGTGAGACTATCAAGGACTTTCTGCGAGATTTCGTTTTCGTCCTGGAAAGCAAGCGAAGCTTCGGCGTAGGATGCTTCCAGCGAGCGTCCGCCCACAGCGATATACGCAGCTTGTATTTTGCGTTTCTCCAACGCGCTGCACGCTTCGAGCGCATCAAGGCTCCGGCGTGCGGCATTGGTAACGTCTTCCACGTTTAGTATGCGACCTATGCGCACACACTGATCCAACGGCTCGGTCACGGCGTCGATGACGCTTACCGAGTTGTCTTTGACTTCGGCTGCGGCGGCACGCAGGGCCGAGGAGCCTATTTCGAGTACGATGATGATGTTTTTGTCGGTCATTGGTGTTTGTTTGGTGTAGTATGAGAAGAGTCCTTAGGTTCGCTGACGCTGTGCGTCTTACCGGTACGGCCGCCTGTCTCCGGAGGCATTGTGACACTTTCGTCCACATAATCCCGGGCATCGTCTGCCGCCAAGCTGTCTATATACATATTCAAGACGCTCTGCGGCAGTCGCTTGGTGCGGCGGGTGGCTACAACACGACCGTTCCACTTGACGCTGACGGTGTCATAATAGTTCCAGCCCTTAACGGGCATGACGTTATGGTAAAACGATCGCACGCGTGCCAATTTATTGGCTACGGCGGTGGTGTCTCCCATGTTTATGACGTGTCCTACAACATTGGGATGGACTATAATGTCGCCTGTGCCATGGTCGAGACTGACACTGGCCACGAGGGCATCGGCTCCTGCATCGGAATGTATCGCCGCCAGCATCGGCAACAGCCGACGTACACTTGCCGGATCGGCAAAATTGCCGCACAGCACGGGGACGTCCACATAATGCTGCGGGTCGGCGGGCAAACGCTTGCCTACGGCGTTGACGTAATATGATGGTGCGTTCTCGTCCGGAAAGACACGAGCCACCGGCACCATGGGCACAACCCGTATTCGCAAACTGCCGTCAGCCAGTAGATTGACCGAGGCGTTCTCGATGCGGTTATTGGTGGACAGGGCTTCAAACAGCCTATAGGTGTTGACATGTCCACGCTGCATGGTGTCCAGTCCCGGATATACCGTCGTAAGGATGTCCCTGACGTCCGAGATGGTGACGAAGCGCACGCCGAGGGTGTCCTCAAGCTCCACAAGCGGCATCCCTATGGGCCGATGAGAGAGCGCCGACCGGGCCATGGGCACAACCACACATAGGTACGCTGCCATTGCCACGGATAGCAGGCAGCGCACAATCGTGCGTCGTTCGGCGTGTATCTTCTTCATCGTTGCTTGGTTGTCAACCTTGTTTGTGGTCGGGAGCGGCGGTTTCTTTGACGATATCGTCCACATAATCGGTGATATCGCCGGCACCGGCCGTCAATAAGATTTCAAAGTTACAATGTTTTATGGTATCTACCAACTTTTCTTTGGGAATAAGCACTTTTTTGTCGGTGCGAAGTTTGTCGAAAATCAATTTCGAGGTCACTCCGGGTATGGGCTGTTCGCGTGCGGGGTAGATATCGAGGAGTATGACGCCGCCGTCGGCGAGGTCGAGCGCCGATGCAAATTCGTCGGCGAAGTCGCGTGTACGAGAGTACAGGTGCGGCTGGAAGGCTACGGTAAGCTTGCTCTCGGGATACAGCGCCTTGACGGATGCGATGCTCTGACGCAGCTCGTCGGGATGATGCGCGTAGTCGTCGATGATGACGTGTCCGCCGGGCATTGGCTCCTTGAGATGGAATTGGAAGCGGCGTTCAGCGCCTTGGAAGCGTGCCAGGGCACTGCGTATGGCTTCGTGCGGCAGCTGCGATTGGTTATCACCAAGGGCTATGAGACACGCGCCGACAGCGGCCACAGCGTTTTCGATGTTGATTTCGACAGGAACACCGAGCGATATGTCGCATATAGGGTCGCCGAAGGGATGAACAATATCAAAGACTATTTCGCCTCCGCCACGGCGTATATTGGCGGCATGGAAGTCGCCTTCATCGCGGCTATAGGTGTAGCGACGCACTCCGGCCACGGGACGCGGCACCACCTTGAGCCCGGTGTGCAGCAGCAGAGCGCCATCCTCGCGTATAAGCTCGGTGAAGTGCGCGAAACTCTCGAGATATGCCTCCTCGGTGCCGTAGATGTCCAGATGGTCGGGGTCGGTGGCCGTGATGACGGCGACATAAGGCCTCAGCTGGTGGAAGCTGCGGTCGTATTCGTCGGCCTCGACAACGCAAAGGTCACTGGAACCGTTGAGTATGAGGTTGCTGCCCACATTACGCAGGATACCGCCGAGGAAGGCGTTGCATCCGACGGGCGCACGGTCAAGGATGTATGCGGCCATGGAGGATGTTGTGGTCTTGCCGTGCGTGCCGGCAAAGCACAAATCTCGCATTCCGTGGGTGATTTTTCCCAGCAATACGGCACGTTTCACCACCTCGAAGCCTCCTTTTCGGAAGTACGAGAGTATCGAATTGGTCTCGGGAACGGCAGGTGTATACACCACCAGTGTATCTGCGGGATTGCGGAAGGCCTCGCCGATGACATCGGCACTATCCTCGAAGGTGATGTCGGCACCTTCGTCTATAAGATTGTGCGTCAAGACAGTTGGCGTACGGTCGTAGCCCGCCACATTCTTGTTTGCATGAAGACAGTAGCGCACCAAAGCGGCCATGCCTATGCCGCCGGCACCTACAAAGTATATGTTGTCATAATCCTTGATTGTGCGAGTTTGTGTCATAGCGTATGTGATTGTTGTACAGTATCTTCAATAATATTAACAATGGTCTCCGTAGCTTCGGGACGACCCATGGCGGCAGCATTTGCAGCCAGGGTTTCGCGGCGTGTCGGGTCGGCCAAGAGGCCGAGGACTGCGCCGGCAAGGTCGCGCATGGCATCCGCATCGGTCACAAGTATGGCCGCATCGCGCTTCACCAGAGCCATGGCGTTGTGGTACTGGTGGTTTTCGGCGACATTGGGCGAGGGCACAAGTACGGAGGCCTTGCCTAATAGTTGTAATTCGCTGATGGTGGATGCGCCGGCACGCGACACCACCACATCGGCAGCGCGGTATGCCGTGGCCATATCGGCGATGAAAGTCGTGGCCTGCACGCCTTCGGGTATGGTTACCCGGGCATCGGGGGCATAAGTTTTGCCGGTCTGCCAAAGCACTTGGGCGCCGGTAGCGGCTATGGCACACGCTGCGCCGTCGGCCAAGGCACAATTGATGGTGCGGGCGCCGAGACTTCCACCAACGACCAGCACCAACGGACGCCCGGGGTCGAAGCCGAGAGCCTGACGTGCCTGCGAGGGCGTGAGGGTGCAGTCGCGCAAAGCAGCACGCACCGGGTTGCCCGTAAGGATGACGCGGTCGCCGGGGAAAAAGCGGTCCATGCCCTCGTATGCAACGCAAATGGCACGGGCGCGGCGCCCCAACAACTTGTTTGTAACTCCGGCATACGAATTCTGCTCCTGAAGCACCGTGGGCACGCCGGCACGCTGTGCTGCCTTAAGCAGCGGCCCGCTGGCGTATCCGCCGACACCTATGGCCACATCGGGGCGGAAGTCGCGCACCAAAGCACGACAGCGGCGAGTGGCCTTCCAAGCCAGCCATAGCACGCGGAAATTGCGCCACAGACGACGACGGTCAAGCCCGGCAATGGTCAGCCCCTCGATGGGATAGCCGGCTGCGGGTACCCGCTCCATTTCCATACGTCCGTTGGCACCCACGAAGCGTATCTCGGCTTCGGGGTTGCGCCGCCGTATCTCATCGGCTATGGATAGCGCCGGGAAGATGTGCCCGCCGGTGCCGCCGCCGCTGATGATGACGCGATGCAGCAGTTCCCGACTTTTATTGCCGGCATTGGCGGTGGTTTTGGATGTTTCGATATCGGGTTGCATTGTTTGCTTGTATGTGTATGTGTGTATAGTCTCTACAGTACGGTAGGATTATCGGCAAGCACTTTGTCGTCTATTGTGCTGATACGGTCACGCATTTCCTCGCGTGCGCCACGGCGTGTGGCATGACGACTGACACTGAGCATGATACCCAGTGCCACCGAGGTGATGATGACAGACGATCCTCCCTTGGATATGAGCGGCAAAGGCTGGCCGCTCACCGGCAGCGTTCCCACGACTATGCCTATGTGCACAAGCGCCTGACAGGTAATAAACACGGACATGCCTATCACCAATAGTGCCGGATACGCCTTGGTGCATTTCGTAGCCAAATGTCCGGCGCGTAACAGTAGGAATAAATATAGCAGCATCACCACCAATCCGCCCACCAGCCCGGTATCCTCGACGATGATGGCGTATATGTAGTCCGAAAAAGCCAATGGCAGACGCGCAGCCTCGCGGGAGCGTCCCGGTCCGACACCGAAGATGCCACCATTGGCCTGCGCAATGTAGGAGTACTGCTCTTGTCTGTTTTCGCTGGTGATGGGTTCGTTATATTTGTCGGAGCGCATAAAGTTGAGTATACGGCTCTTGCGCACGTCCGAGCGGTCGGTCTCGATGCCACCGGCAACATTCTCGATACGCTCCGCCTCGTCGGCCTTCGACGTTGAAAACATCTTTATGCCTTCGTACCCTATGCCAAGTACGGCGTATATCCCGCAAACTATCAGCCATTTGCGCCAGCTGACACCTCCTATAAGCATCATGGACAGGCTTATAATCATAAGTAGGGCGGTATTGGTGAGACCCTGGTTAATCAGCAACATTCCGAAGAACAGCACCGTACCGGAGACCAATATAATACCTCTATTGGAGATGTCGCGCCCGCCGTTAATCTGCGATACGGCCAGTACTCGCGCTATCAGCAGCGCCGCCGTCATTTTGAGTATCTCGGACGGTTGGACCGTGACAATCAAAAGCGAGAACGAGCGACGCGCGCCGTTGATGACATTGCCGAAGAACATCGTATAAATCGCAGCTCCGACAGCCAAGATGACTATCACAGTTGTCCATTTGTAGACCCGGTTGTAATGCATGCGCTGCAACAGCAGCATTATCAGAAATCCTACGGAGAGCAGCCCGACGTGGCGTAGCAGCGGATGTAGCACATTGCCGTTGACAATTTCGCGCGAAGAAGCGCTGAAAAGCTCAACCACTGAGATCAGACACAGCATAATATATATACCCCAGATATACCGGTCGCTGCGCGGTCGTGGCCGTACCGCCTCTATGTCGGCGGCAGCACTGTCGCCCTTGGGCTTGCGCACGGGTTCGGGTATGCCGTCATCGTCATAGTGCATGGCGCGTGCCGGAGTATCTGCATCTTTGGTTGCCATTGGTATAAGTATATGTTTTCCTGTGTTTTGAGCCTCATCATGTTCCGGGGACACACATATGCCGGTCGCCCGCACGGCGGACTCCCGACAAGTTGCGGTCGCGCCACACGCGCCGTCAGCGAGGCAGCGGATGCCGGCATCCGTGGCCTCGGTCTCGGACGCTGTGTTTCGGATTGTAAAATTACACATTTTTTCGGCTCGCGCACCCTCCTTTCTCCGTTTTTTACCAATTTTATCCCTTTATGGAAAAGAAACGGGACAACCAAGATAATGTCGAATGTCGAATGTGGAATGTCGAATACGGAATGGGCTGCGCAGAGGCATAGCGGACAACGAAGTACGCGGAGTGGTGCGGTGTGGTCGGTGTACGCGGATTAGTACTCAAAAAGCTGAATATGATTGAGCGGATGAATGTCCGGAGAAGGCCTTTGGCCATAATTAGACATTCAACAGTAGAAATTAGATGCTATTTTTCGGCGCATCTCATTCGAAATCTAACATTTCGAATGATTTTTCGCCAAGCCAAAGTCAGCAGATAGGATGCGATGAAGGACAGCAGACCGTTGGTCGCCACACCAAGGTCTATGTCGGCCAGGCGCAGCAGGTAATGTAGTATGGCGATATGTACCAGGTATATGCCGTAGGAACAGCGGCTCAGGCTGATGCATAGCCGCGCAAAGACGCCGCGCGGCGTCGGCAGGGACGTCAACAGAGCAAACAGGGCGGTTTGGATGACGATGACATTGACCCCGGAGAGGGACGTCACGGCGTCATAATAACCCCAGCGCGTGGCCACGATTCCCATCTTGAGCGTCAACGGAACGGCTGCAGCGAATACCAACGCCCAAAAGCACAATTGCCAACGGCACGAACGAGTGAATACGGGCCATCGTGTAAGGTAGTATCCGGCCACCATATAGCCCATGCAACCGTAAAAACCGGTGAATACACCGCCTCCATCGTCCAGTATGGCGGTTTGGGCCGAGACCCATGGTAGCGTCCCGGCTGCAAGCCACAGCAGCAGAAAATACTCGATGCTGCGGCGTCGGGCCGTGGCAAGCCACGGCGACAGAAAGGGCGCGAAAAGGTAAAGTCCGACCATGGCCAACACAAACCACCCGGTGCCCCATGTCGGAGTGTATAGGCAGTATAGTAGCCTGTGGCCGATGCTGACGTCCTGATGCGGCGTCAGATAGTAGTCCATCAGCAGATATACCACTGTCCAGAAGGCAAAAGCGGGCAGAAGCGCCCACATGCGCCGGCGCACAAAAGCCCGTCCGCTACGTACCGGAAATATCAGCGCGCCGGAGGTCATGAAAAACAGCACCGGCGTGCAAATATACGGGTGCACTGCTTGGTAAACGCTCTCGTCCATATATTCGTGCACGGAGTGTAGCGCCACTACCATAATTATGGCGAACGCGCGCACTACGTCAAGACGCACATAGCGGCCGTCGATGCTGTCACGCATCGACGGCGCCATGGGTGTATATGTCTGCGATATAGCAGGCACTCAGATGTTTGTATTATTTTTCGTCAGCAGATAGCAGGGGTAGCTCGTTGCGGACGCTCCACCAACCGATAATCATAAATACGGCTGCTACAAGAGCTGCAAGACCCATCAGAATGGTAAGCACTACTGCTCCGCCAAGCCCGTCGCCAATCAGGAAGGATAAGAAGTCACCGGTGCGGAAGAGTGCAATGACTGCTATAAGGGCGCTCACAGCAAGGATGACAAGCTGAATTGTGAACGCGATGGACGCGGTCCCCATAGATTTGAGCCCGAGGCCCTTGAGTGTACGGCATTCTTTATTGCTCTTAGCCATGTACATAATCGAGCAAACAAACAGTGCGATAGTCAGCAGCTTGATTATGACTATAGATGCTTTAGCTCCCTTGTATCCGAGAATCTGAGGTATCAGAATTATCAGTACCCAGTATGCCACGACAGCTATCACTATAACCAGTTGAGCCTTGAACAAGCGTTCGAAAGATGCGGCAACGGCGGCATTGAAACCCTTGAATGCACTCGATGTATTATATATACCTACCAGCCAAAGGATAAGGCCGATGAGCGACACGACACCCACAGCAACAGATGCGGGTGCGAGAAGAGCCAGCAGTAAGCTGAGACCGTACATTAGTGTTACGCCGATAGCGCTGAGCATCGAGGCGTTTGAAAGCGCCGAAAGGCGAGCTTGTTCGTTTTGTTCCATAATTAATTGTTTTTTAAGTTAATAATAAAGTTGGGGATTTCTTATTTGTTTTCGTCATAGGGGGCAAGGGCGCGACGCAGGCGGTCGATGAGCATCACGCGCAATTCGGGCGGCGAAACCACTGTGATGCGATCCGCCTTGGACATCAGCTCCTCGACAAGGTCATCGGTGATGCGCATACGGTAGCGGAACAGTGAGAATCCGTCATGCACAAACTCCTCTTGCGAGGCGTGCAACGGCAACGCCCGCAGGTACTTGGCTTGTACATGATCGACACGCAACGTGATGGTCTTGGCAGCGGCACGCGTCACCACCAGGCCGAAACTGTCGCGGAAGTAGTCATCGGCATTGACATCCGGAGGCAGTTCGAAGGTCTTATGGGACAAGTGCACCCGGTCCATACGATCCAGGGCGTAGGTCTTGACACGGTTCTCGCGCACGTTGCGGCCTATGACGTACCACCGCTGATGAAATATGCGCACAAAATACGGCTCGAGCGTTACATCGCGATCGGGGCGGCTGCGCGTGAAGTTGTTGTAATCGAAAACTATGACACGGTTTTGGCGCAAGGCGTCAATGATAACGCCCAGATAGGTGCGGGCGCTGGGGACATCCTCGAGACAAATGCGTGACGCCACGCTGCGCCCCGCAGCGATAATGTCGTTGACTGCAGCGCTGTTGAGCATCCAGTCTGTCACTTCGCGGTTGTGGGCGTCTTCTTCGGTGATATAATACTCGAAAGTCGAGTTGTCGCACTCGATGCTGAGTCCGAAGATGTCAAGTATGGCCTCACGATAGTTGTAGAAGGTGCGCCGCGTAAGGGCACGACCTTCCGAGACATCACTCTTCAGCCACAGCTCCGTCAGCTCGCGGCGCGAGATGCGTCGTCGACGACGTATGGTATCTATAATCCAAAAATATTTGCTTAATAGATTGCGTGCCATTACCTTGCGTATTTATTATCCGACGCGGACTTATATCAGACTTGTTTGCGCGGCTTGAGCAGCAGCAAAAGTCCCAGGATGGTGAAGGCAGCGTTCATCAGCAGCAACTCGAAGCTGGTGGTATAGTTACAATATTCCTTAAGCGCCCACTGGGTCACCCACGACAGCACGGGCGCAAGGATGCACACCGCCGGCACAAGGCAGTCGCGCACCGGGCGCTTGCAGGCCAGGCCGAATACGAAGAGGCCGAGTATGGGTCCGTAGGTATACGAGGCCAGGGTGTACACGGCGCTGATAGCGTCCTGATTGCTCAGATAGTAGAAGGCAATAATGACCAAGCCCATAGCCACGGACATACCCAGGTGTACCAAACGACGCGTGATGGCCAGCCGTCGATCGTCCATGCGACGGTTGGCGCCCATAATGTCCACTGTGAAGGACGTGGTCAGCGAGGTCAAAGCCGAACCGGCAGCCGAATAGGCGGCGGACACCAGCCCGACGATGAAGAGTATACCAACAATTATCGGCATTCCGGGACTGTCAACCACGGCGGCAAAAGTGTCGTCCGGCTTGGCGGGATGAGCCATGCCCTTGCTGTCCATATATATCAGCAGCATCGTGCCCAGAATGAGGAACAACGCAATGACGAAGAATTGCGTGATGCCGCTCACAATCATATTCTTTTGGCTTTGGCGGCTGTCGCGGCAGGCCAAATTGCGCTGCATCATATCCTGGTCGAGGCCGTTGAGTGCTATGGCCATAAATATGCCGGCCAGAAATTGTTTCCAAAAGTAGGTGCCGGCCAAGGGGTCGTCAAAATAGAACATCTTGAACGACGAATGCGAGGTGACGGCGCTGAAAGCTTCGCCGAAATTCAACCCAAGGTTTCCGGCTATGAAGTATATGCACAGCCCCACCGACGCCACCAGGCAGAAGCTCTTGAGCGTGTCGGTCCAAATCAAAGTCTTGACGCCGCCCTGCACGGTGTATATCCATATCAGTAATATGCTGACTACCACCGTGATGGCAAAGGGTATGCCCAACGGGCCGAAGACCATGGACTGAAGCACGACGCATACGACATAGAAGCGCACGGCCGCACCCAACATCTTGCTGACAAAGAAGAACCATGCCCCGGTATGGTAGGTAGACTTGCCGAAACGGTCTTCAAGGTAGCCGTAGATGCTGATGAGATTGCGCCGATAGAATATGGGTACCAACACAAAGGCTATGGCAAAGTACCCGACAATAAATCCGAGTACCATTTGCAAGTAGGAGTAGCCCTTGGCGGCCACCATGCCGGGGACGCTGATGAAGGTGACGCCGCTGATGGCAGCGCCTATCATAGCAAAGGCCACCAAGCCCCACGGCGCTTGGCGGTTGCCGTTGAAAAATGTCGAGTTGTTGCTGCCGCGCGAGGCAAACCAACTGATGACCATCAATAGGGCAAAGTATGCCGCGATGGTGATAATGACTATGGTAGGTGTCACTGTAGTGTTATATTTTTGATTATATTATCGTTAGGTGTATTGTCGCGAAGATGCTATTCGGCATACAGCAGATAGGGACGGCGGCGGTCCTTGAAGACACGCACGTCATCGGCCCACGTGGCGGCTATGGCACGGGCGTCCATACCATGCTCGATCATGGTACGGATATCGCCGCGGCCTATGAGTTTCTCGAAAAAGGCGGTAAAGAATTTGTCGCCGATACCGAGGTCTCGGTAAGCGTCTATGAGATAGGCCAAATTGACGCCGCCGGCTATAGCTTCGTCATCGCTGATGCCGCTGAGATCCACGCCGTGGCACAGGCGGTCCAACATCGGCGGATTTTTTGCGCCGGGGACACTACGCGGCGTAAATTCGTAGTCGCGACCCTTCATATCGGGATGCCCGTAGACCATAAAGGGCTTATCCGTCCCTCGTCCCAGCGACACCGGAGTGGCCTCGAAATAGCACATGGCCGGATAGAGATACACAGCGGTCATGGTACGCAGATTGGGCGACGGAGCTACGGGCAGGCGATAGCGCGTAGCGTGAGTGTATCCGGTACAGGGCACCACCGTGAGGCGGCAACGAGCGCCGTCCGCAAGCCATCCTTCGCCATTGGCCATCTGCGCCAATTCGCCGAGGGTCATGCCATGCACTACGGGTATGGGCAGACGCCCCACCCCGCTGGCGTATTTCATATCCAGTACGGGGCCGTCCACGTACATGCCGTTGGGATTGGGTCGGTCGAGCACTACGAAGTCTTTGTCGTTGGCGGCAGCCTGCTCCATCAATCGTATCATCGTGACATAATACGTGTAATAGCGCAGTCCTACGTCCTGTATATCACAGACTATCACATCAAATTTGGCCAGGACTTCGGGGGCTATGCCGCGGCGCTTGCCATCGTACAGCGATGCTATAGGTATCCCCGTCACCGGGTCGACGCTGCTGCTGACATGCTCGCCGGCATCGGCATTGCCGCGAAAACCGTGTTCGGGCGAAAATATCGTGGTAACGTTTACGCCGCCTTCGAGCATAATATCCAGGGTGTGGCGATTGCCAACCATTCCCGTATGGTTGGAGAATAGCGCCACACGCTTGCCGTGCAATAGTGGCAGATACACTTCGGTACGAGCTGCCCCCACCACAACGTGGCTTCCGGCCGGGCTTTGCGTCTCGGCAGTGCAGCAAGGTGTCTCGGCGGTGCTGACCACGGCAGCCGCGGCCGTATCATTGGCCGTGCAGTGCGGACATTGGGCGTAAGACAGCGCCGGCACCAGAGCCATACTCATCATCAATATCTTTGCCTTAATTCTCTTATCCATAAGGTAATACACGTATATACGGATACCTCGCATTGTCCGAAAAGCCCGGAGATACGCGGTCCCGTCTCTGTTTTTCGCTATAAAGGTACGGCAAATTTTTGGCACAAGCACACTAATCGCCGTTAAAAATGTGTTTTCCTCCCCGACGCCCCTCGCGACACATGCCATATAGGCCGAGGCTGCATTTGGCTCGTTGTTGCTTATACTCTTCTATTGTATTTTTTTAATGTCTCAGCGAAAAGTCCAACCAGCCCCATAGGCAAGATTTTTCATGCAAATTCTATAAGACTACTTGTCAGACTCTTACTCATACAGTACAGAGCTCGCAACACTTTTTCAAGGAACTTTTCGCCGAATTTGACATTTTTTCAAGGGAGTTTTCTGAGAGAATCACACTTTTTCAAGGGACTTTCGGGCATCATTGGCTTTTAACCAACAAATTATTCACCATCGCAAACGCAATACACGGCCGGTGGTCTCGTGTCTTGTGCAACGCTTCGGTACATTATCGCAAAGCGCACAAGCAGCCTACCCGGCTACCTGTATATTACTGATTTTATCTACCATTATCCGGTTATTCAGCTCCGCCATACAAGTCAGAGAATACGTCGGTATCCTTCATTCGACACGATAGATATCTCGAAGCGGTTTGTTCGGTCAGCGTCTGGGACGGCTTTTGGCAAGAATGACGAGGATAACGGCCGAGAGGACAAGAATGATGCCCAAGGCAAGACTGAAGGTTAGCGCCTCGTCAAAGACGGCGATGCCGATAATCACGGCGGTCAGCGGCTCAAGAGCGCCGAGGATGGCCGTGGGCGTGGAGCCTATGAGCACAAGGGCTACATTGATGAGCAGTATACTGAGGAAGGTGGGAGCCACGGCAAGCATCAGTTCCCAGCACCACATTTCGAGCGTAAGGTCGATACGCGGCAGATGTCCGCCGGCAAAGGCGCCGGCTGCCGCCGTAAGCGCACAAATGCACAAAACATAGAATGTCAGTTGCAAGGCTCCCATTTTGAGGTGTGCGCGGTTGACGGCCACCATGTACACGGCATAAGTCAGCGAGGACACCAACACCAGCGTCACGCCCGTACCCGAAAGCGATGCACCGCTGCCAAAGGGGTCATTGAGCAGAAATATACCGCAGAGAGCCAAGCAGATGGACAGTATCGTCGGCGTACCTATGTGCTCGTGGAACAAGCCGCCCATGATTACAGCCACCATAATCGGGTAGACAAAGAGTATGGTGCAGGCAATGCCGGCGTCCATATAATGGAACGACTCGTAAAGCGTCAACGAGGACAGGCCGAATATGACGCCCAGGGGCGCAACCACAGCCATTTGGCGGCGCGTTACACGCAGCGGCACATGACGCCACAGCAGCACGGGCAGAAGCAGCAATGCCGCCAGCGTGAAGCGCCAAAAGATGGTGGTGCTGACATCCACGCCCATACTCTTGAGAGGCAGTGCTCCAAGAGGATTCATGCCATAGCATATTGCAGCGGCAACGCCACAGATGTATCCTTTGATCTTAGGAGACATTATTCTAAGTGTATTGTCCGTATCAATGATTAAGTTAAGTCCGGAACCGATGTCCGACTCATGGTTATTTACGACCGAAATCGGCCGGTATTTCGCCCCAACGGTCAGTATCCCATTTAATTATCGGATTGGGGATAAGGCGATTAGCTCGGCGCCACGCATCAGCACGTGCCAAGATTTGGAGCAGCGCCTCGTTGGTCGTCGCAGGCCTGATTTTGGTATTGGATGCGCCGCGCATAAACCATCCTATGGCCGTTCGCGAGTCGCTGTATATAGTCGTAGTGGCGTCTCCGACTTTCTTGAGCAGTGCCGCCACGTGCACCAATGCCAGATATTCGCCGATATTGTTGGTTCCGCCTTGAAGCGGACCTATGCAAAACAGCTGCTCGCCTGTGCCGACGCGCACTCCGCGATATTCTACCGGACCGGGATTTCCGGGGCACGAAGCATCCACGGCTATACCATTGAGGTCAATCTCGGGAAAAGCTGCGTAATTGACCACCGCCGTGTTGCGTCGGCGCATAGCTTTGTATATGGCCATATCCTCGCCGCTGTCATAACGACGGAGTGCCTCGGTGGCTTCATCCTGATCCTGAAAAGCGCGGTAGTTGGCGCCCGGAAAGCCGTCGATTTGCTCCTTACACTCTTCCCAGGAATCATAAATACCCGGCGCGCGGCCTTCGAAGACCACATAAAACTTTCTGAAAGCCATATGATTGTATTATTCTTATCAGTTTGCCGGGGCAAGAGCGTGCACGGCGGCCTTGAAGCGGCGGCCGCGATCTTCGTATGATGTGAACAGGTCAAAGCTGGCGCAGCAAGGCGACAGCAGCACAGTATCACCGGGACGCGCAACGGCGCGACAAGCGGCGAGGGCATCATCGAGGCTGTGCGTGTCGGCGACGGGAATACCGTTGGCGGTGAAGTATTCGATGATTTTCTCGTTGTGCAAGCCCATTGCCACGATGTCATGGACTTTTTCCTTGACCAGCGGCAGTATTTCACTGTAATCATTGCCTTTGTCCTTGCCTCCGAGTATAAGCACCGTGGGGGTGGTCATAGCTATCAGCGCATAGTATGTCGAATTGACGTTTGTGGCCTTGGAATCGTTGATGTAATGCACTCCGTCTATGGTGGCGACATCTTCCAGGCGGTGTTCAACCGGGGCAAAGGTATTCAAACCTTCGGCCACAGCCTCGGCTCGTGCCCCGATTTTGGCGCAAGCGGCTATGGCGGCCATTGCATTGAGCAGGTTGTGAGTGCCGCGTGTAGCGATGCCTGCCACGGGAATGTCCATACCGCCGATACCATCGTGTATCACCCCGTCGCAGGCCTCAACGGAGGCGGCATGACCATCGGCAAAGGTGCACAAGCGTGCGCGGATGCCCATGCCGGCGATGCGAGGAGCAACTACGGGGTCGTCCGCCCAATAGACTGCCAGATCCGAAGGCCCGAGGTTTTGGAACACGCGCAACTTGGCCGCGATATAGTTCTCCATTTTGTGGTCATAACGATCCAAATGGTCGGGCGTGATATTGAGCAGCATGGCCACATCGGGGTGAAAGGTGTACATATTGTCCAACTGAAACGAGGACAGCTCGATGACGTATACAGCATGCGGCTCATCGGCTACAAGACGGGCCAGACTCACGCCTATATTGCCGCAGGCCGCAGCATCGTGTCCGCAGCAGCGCAGCAGATGCGTGGTCAGCATCGTGGTGGTGGTCTTGCCGTTGCTGCCGGTTATTGCGACAAGGCGTGTACCGGCGGGCAGAAAAAGGTATGCAAATTCAATTTCGCTAACCACGGGAATACCCTTGGCGACAGCGTCTTTAATTATCGGTGCGTCATTGGGTATGCCGGGACTTTTGACGACAATATCCGCAGCAAATATACGTTCGACACTGTGTTGTCCCTGCTCATAGGGGATGCCTGCGCCCTCTAATTCGACCACATGTTTGTCGGCAATGGTGCCATGGTCGCTCAAAAAAGCCTCTATTCCATGCTTCTTGCAAAGCATGGCGGTCCCGATGCCGCTCTCGCCGGCGCCGAGGATGCTGACACGGCGCAAGGTCCGTCCTTGATATATGGTTTCTGTCATGATAGTTCTTGTATTATGATATATAGCATTTTACGATATTAGACACATCTTCCTATCGGATTTTTAACGTCACGAAGGTGCATACGGCCAGAATGATGCCTATAATCCAGAAACGTGCCACAATCTTACTCTCCGGGATAGCGGCAAGCGGACGTTGTATGAGGGCATCTATACCGCTGTTTCCGGGCTTCTGGAAGTGGTGGTGCAGGGGCGTCATCTTGAAGATGCGGCGACCGCGCGAAACCTTGAAATACGCCACCTGCAAGATTACCGAGAGGTCCTCCACATAGAATATGGCGCACAATAGAGGCAATAGCAACTCCTTGTGAATCAAAATCGCGAATATGGCGATAATACCGCCTATGGTGAGGCTGCCCGTATCGCCCATGAACACCTGCGCCGGGTAGGCGTTGTACCACAGGAAGCCCACGAGGGCACCTATGAACGCGCCCATGTATACGACAAGTTCCTCACTGGCCGGGATGTACATGATGTCCAGATAAGGCGCATAGACGATACTGGCGCCGAGATATGCCATGATGGCGAGAGCCACGCCTATGATGGCCGATGTCCCGGTGGCCAGGCCGTCAAGACCGTCCGTAAGGTTGGCTCCGTTGCTGGTGGCTGCCACAAAAAATATCGTAACCAGAACAAAAAGCACCCAGCCGCCGGCCTGTGCCCCATCGCCCATCCACGACGTAACCCACGCATAGTCAAAGTTGTGGTCTTTGACAAAAGGTATCGTGGTTACCGGTGCCTTGTGCCCGGCCTGCTCCGTGGCAGCCTGCATGCTTTGGCGCAATTCACGCTCCTGAACATCACGACGGCTGTCGTCCGTGGCTATGGCGGACACCGTCTCGGCTGGGGTGCGTTCGGGAACAGCTGTCATCGAAGGATTGGTGTACATCACAGCGGCCACGATAAGTCCGATAACAACCTGTCCCACTATTTTATACTTGCCTTTCATGCCTTCCTTGTTGTGCTTGCGCAGCTTCTTGTAATCGTCCAAAAAGCCGATGGTGCCCAGCCACAGCGTAGCCCCTATCATCAGCAACATGTATGTGTTGGAGAGCTTGCTCACCAATAGGCACGGGATGACAATGGAAATGATGATGATAACACCGCCCATAGTCGGAGTGCCGGTTTTTTTCATCTGGCCTTCGAGACCAAGGTTACGGATAATTTCGCCGACCTGCATTTTCTGCAAACGATCGATGATGCGGCGACCGATGATGATGGCGATGAGCATCGCCAGCACAAAAGCTACGCCTGTGCGAAAAGTCACATAGTCGAATAGGCGCGCGCCGGGGACATTGTATTGTTCAAGATAGTTGAAAAGGTAGTAAAACACCGATAATCTTTATGTTAGAATGTGAATAATCATTGAATTCCTCAGCCCGGGCAGAGGATGTCCGCAATCGGGAATGGTGGCATTGGCCAAAGTGACGCTCGCCGACGTCCCGAAAGTACACAGGCACAGTCGGGCGCGGCCGTTCGATGTCATCCCTTGGCGGCAAGGGCGCCCCGAACAATCTCGCGGTCGTCCAAGTGTATACGTCGACCGCCGGCAAGCACCTGATAATCTTCGTGTCCCTTACCGGCTACCACGACGACATCGCCGGGCATGGCTTCGGCCACGGCCTTGTTTATGGCCTCGATGCGGTCCAAAATAATTGCGACCTCGCACGGCGAGTCAACCGGGACACCGGCGGCCACTGCATCAGCTATGGCCTTGGGGTCTTCATCGCGCGGATTGTCCGAGGTGATGATGATGCGGTCGGAAGCGGCGGCGGCCGCGGCGCCCATTAGTGGTCGCTTGCCGTGGTCGCGGTTGCCGCCGGCACCGAATACGGTGGTGACGTGTGCCCGCGGTTCAACGGCACGCACGGCCTCAAGGACATTGGTGATGGCATCGGGCGTATGCGCGTAATCGACTATGACGGACACCTTGCCGGAGGCGTCATGGAAGGTCTCGAAACGTCCGGCCACCGGCACCAGCGCAGATATGACGCGCGCCGCTTCGCCGTAGGGTGTGCCCAGCAGGGCCAACGCGGCGTATACCGCCAACAGATTATAGGCGTTGAAACGCCCCGTGAAACGTGTGGTGATATCTGCCGTCACGCCGGGAGCTATGGCCATCTCGGTGCTTCCGAGGTGGCTCTCGATGATGCGGGCGGTGAAATCGGCCGCCGTGCGCGTCAGCGAGTATGTCTTCACCGCAGCCATGGTGTTCTGAGTCATCACGGTACCGTTGGGATCGTCTATATTGGTGAGTGCCCATGCCGTCTTGGGCAGCAGATCAAAGAAACGCTGCTTGGCACGCAGATATTCACGGAATGTCTTGTGGTAGTCAAGGTGGTCACGAGTGATGTTGGTAAAAATGCCGCCGGCAAAATGCAGTCCGGCGGTACGATTTTGTGCCATGCCGTGGCTTGACACCTCCATAGCGGCAAAGGTGCAGCCGGCATCCACCATACGCCGCAGCAACTCGTTGGTTTCCATAGGGTCGGGCGTGGTGTGCGTCGACGGTATGCGCTCATTGTCTACGTAGTTGCACACCGTGGACAGCAGCCCGGCGCGATGGCCGAGCGCATGGGCAGCCTCCCACAGCAACGTGGCTATGGTCGTCTTGCCGTTGGTGCCGGTGACACCTACAAGTGTGAGGTGGCGCGAAGGATTGTCAAACCATGCCGAAGCCAGCAGTCCGAGGGCTACCGAAGAGTCGGCCACACGTATCCATACCACATCGCCGGGATGATTGGCCGGAATGGTCTCGCACACAACGGCCACGGCGCCGGCGGCCAAGGCCTTGGGTATATAGTCGTGTCCGTCGACGGCGGTGCCGCGCACGGCCACAAACATTCCACCCGGCACGACCGTGCGCGAATCGGCCGTGAGCCCCTCGATGACGACATCGGCGGAGGCCCCGTCGGCTTCCAGTATTTCTTCAGTGATGATGGCTGTGAGCAGCCTTCCAAGTTTTTTCATCTGCAATATTTATATGGCGTTATATGTTCTGTTGGTCTGTTGCGTGGTAATTGGTTGTACGATATCTATCAGGCGAATCGGTGGTGTGTCATTGTTCCGCAGTGACACGTCTTGACGCCCGGACGTCACTGCATGGTCAGCGAGACCGTAGCTCCGGCACGTATACGCGTGCCGGCGGCGGGCGACTGCGCCACCACAAGGCCATTGCCGCGGACACCGGCACGGTATCCGGCAGCCTCGATGGTATGCACAGCCTGGCGTATGCCCATGCCTCGCACATCGGGGACAGTCCCACGCGGCGCCGACTTGGCGGCTTTGTAGGTTTTCACCCGGTTTGTTCCGAGAGTCTGTTTCAACATCGGCATACTCTTCTGCTCAACCGTGTATATAGTGGGGGTGGCGACTTTGCCCTCGACCGGGGCATCGGCACGGTAATCGGGCGTGTCGCCCAACAATCCGCGAGCGTTCATCTTGGCTGCGATGTCGCGCACTATCATTCCGCTGGAGGACGCGGCCGAGACGGCGGCGGCAGGTTCGCCGATCACGACCATACAAGTGTAGCGCGGCTTGTCTGCCGGAAAGATGCCGCAGAACGAGAAGTTGCGCCACCGATGGTCTTTATAACCGGGCTTGAAATTGGTCTGTCCGGGGCGTTTCTCTTTGGCCACGTAGGCCGTGCCGGTCTTGCCGGCTATGGGGACCTCGCTGTCGTGCAGGAAGGTGTATGCGGTGCCGCGCTTCTCCGAAACCACGCGCCGCAGCATCTCCAGAAGAATATGAGCATTGTGGCGGCTGCAAATGCTGTCGCGCACATAGGTGGGTGCAAGAATGCTGTCGCCCGAAGCGGTGCGGTATCCGCGAATAATGCGCGGACGCACAAAGCGGCCGGCGTTGGCTATAGCGTTGTACATGGCGCAGATGTAAATCGGCGGCACTATGGCTCCGTAGCCGTAGGTCTGCTGCACCAAGGTGACCAAACCTCCTGCCTTGGGATCTAAGGGGGGGTAATGCGGAGGTGTCTCGCCTGCGATGCCGGTATAAAGAGTATCTAAGAAGCCCAAGCGGCGCAGGCGCTCACGAAAGCCGTTGGGATTGTCGGCAAAATGCGGCGCCACCAGCTTAGCGATACCGATATTGGAGCTGTATCGCAGTACATCGCGAGCGCTACATTCGTTGGGATGTCCGTGGAATTCATAATTACCGAAACGCCAGCTGTTTGTCTTATACGGCGTGTCCAAATTGCCGACATATCCGTCTTCAAGTGCCACAATCATGGATATTGACTTGAGCACCGACCCGGGCTCGATGCCACGCATAGCGCGATTCATAGATTCTATAATACGGCCTGAGACACTGTCACGGTCCAGATTGGAAATGGCTTTGATGTCGCCGGTGGCGGCCTCCATGAGGACCACCGTTCCCCAACTTGCGCGCGTCTTTTCTATCATATCGCTCAGGGCCGTCTCAACGATGTCCTGCAAGGTGATGTCTATTGTGGTGATAAGCGTACGACCGCTCACGGCGTTGACGTCTACCCAATTGGTAATCTTATGCGTCAACGGCACTTTTTTACACACGCCGGGGGTGCCGTACAGTAGGCTATCAAGGGCATACTCGAGGCCCGAATAACCGCGTATCTGGCCGTTGGGACGTTGATTGACACGTCCTATGCTGCGCTTGGCCATATCGCCGTAGGGATACTCGCGCTTGCTGCGACCGGTAATTACCAGTCCGTTGTAACTCGGATTGGTGCTGTGGCGGAAGAACGGGAATTTGCGCAATTGTTCGCTCTGCTCGTATGTGATATCTCGCAGGAACACGAAGTAGGAGCTGCGTTTTTTGCTCTCGCGGTCCAACTGGCTCTCAAATTTGTCGCGCCACTGCTGTGCGCTGTATCGGGGATAGAACATGGCCATGGTGTCGCACAAAGCAGCCATATCTTGACGCATACGTTTGGTCATAAACCGCGAGGCCTTGAAATCTATAGCCGCATCGTAAGTGATGACGTTGGTGGCTAAGATGCTGCCATCGCACGCCAAGATGTCGCCGCGTATGGGTTGTATAGTATCTATGCGCTCTAATTCTCTATTGGCCTTGTCATTCCATTTGTCCGCATCGATGATTGTGGTACGCGCCAACGACCATCCCGTCCAAAGGGCAAACAGCACTATGACAGCCAATACGCATCCATACCGCGCCATAATTCTGGCGCGACGCGAAAATTTGCTCTCTTCCGGCGTTTTCTTCTTAACCATTCGATAAAAAAAATTTTTTTTGAGGTTCGAGGTTTTATGTGGATGTTTTTGGCTTGTTTCTTGTTTTGCTATCGCGCGTGCCTTCACTGCTCTTTGAGGTCGGAGGCCGGCAACGTATAAGGCGGCCTCTCTCGTATGCCCAATCCGGGACGGACGCTGTCGGCCAGGGAGGTCATGGCACTTTCGCGCGTGCGACTCATGTATATCATGTGCTGGCGAATGCTCTCGGTTTTGGCCACCTCGAGCTTATTGGACAGCTTGCGTATGTTCTCCATGCCTACCTGACACTCATACTTGGTGGCAATGAACATCAGTATCAGAATCAGCCCGACAAAAATCTTCACCTTATTGCGATTGAGGAAGTCGCTGGACACCAGTGACCCCCAAATAAAGCGACGAAAAATCTTGACCTTGGGCTTGTCTGCCTTGGATTTCTTGGAACGCGCACTCATATCTTCTTAGTCTCCATGGGGGTGAATGAGGCGGCACGCAGATGGGCGCTGCGGCTGCGCGGATTGCGTGCAACTTCCTCGGCATCGGGAGCTATGGCTTTGGACGTCACCGGGCACAAGGGCGCTTGGACGTTGCCATAAACATCCTTGTCAACTTTGCCCTCAAAATTGCCGGTACGCATAAAGTTCTTGACCAATCGGTCTTCGAGGCTGTGGTAGGTGATAACGGCAAGACGTCCGCCGGGGCGCAGCACGCGCAAAGAATCCCGGAGCAGATGTCGCAAAGCCGACATCTCGTCATTGACCACGATGCGCAGGGCCTGATATACCCGAGCCAGCTCTTTGCGTACCCGTGCCGGATTGAGCAACGGGGTGACGGCTCGCATCAGGTCGCCACTGGTACGCAGCGGCGCGGCTTCCCGAGCTCGTATGATGGCCGAGGCCACTGCTCCGGGCCGACTGACCTCGCCGTAAAGACGAAGGATATCGGCCAAGGCGCCATGCTCATAGGTGTTGAGAATGTCCGCAGCCGTGACAGGCGCCGTCCGAGTCATGCGCATGTCCAGAGGCGCATCGTCATCGCGAAAGGTAAATCCGCGCTCCGCATCGTCGAAATGGTGGAAGCTGACGCCGAGGTCGGCAAGAATGCCGTCTACACTACCCTCGGGTGTATCTATGGCCAGACCTTGGTACTGGAGATGGCACAAAAGATAGCGAAAATTACCGAGAATCATCGTAAAGCGGCTGTCGTCCATAGGCGCTGTGGCCATGGCATCAATGTCGCGATCGAAGGAGTAAAGCCTCCCCTCGGGCCCGAGACGACGCAAAATTTCGCGCGTATGTCCGGCACCGCCGAGCGTCACATCGACATATACCCCGTCGGGGCGCACATCAAGGGCGTCCACACTCTGCCGCAGCAACGCCGGAATATGGTATGCCGGCGTGTCTATATTGTTGTCCGGCTGGTCGTTCGTTTGGTCTTGGCACATAAAATATCCCTCCGGCTTTTGAGCCGAAATTCGGGAGTGTAAAATTAAGCATTTTTCAGGCAAATCGCACCATGCCTCCGCCAAAATTTTTCGTCAAGTTTTGGGACACGGACAAATATCTGTATCCCAAAGCTTTTCGGCTACACTTCAACAACTGTCTCTGCATACTCGAACAAGCAACGAAACATACTCGCAATCGTGGTCATCTCCTTTGCGGCAAGTCGACAGCCGTATACCGCAAGCGTACAACAAATACTGTCGCATACCCCCCGAAACAGCAAAGGCACACGGGATGTCCATGAAGACATCCCGTATGCCGAGGTAGCCCATAGCAGAATCGAACTGCTCTTTCAAGAATGAAAATCTTGCGTCCTAACCGATAGACGAATGGGCCGGGTACTGCGCTTTGCGCAATTGCGACTGCAAAGTTAGTGCTTTCAAACGTACTGCGCAAAATTTTTTAGCATGGACAGCCGTTTTTTAAGCATTTTTTAGTAATTTCACGTTCAAATAACAGCCCGAACGTTTTTTAGAGACGTTAAGGCCACTCTAAAAGCACAATGTACCAAACCATTCATGCCATAGCGCTGCGCACCGTGCGCCACAGCGATAGCACCTCTATACTGACAGCTTGGAGCGCGGAGGCCGGACGCATTGCCATCCTCATGGGTACTGGCGCCTCGGCCGCCGCACGGCAGCGCCGCGCCGCCACGATGCCACTGTCGCTGTTTACGGGCTCCGTCCGCCGGCAGCAGACCATGTCGGACATGCCGGTGCGCATGCGCGACATCGCTCCCACAGGCCGGCAAATGATTGCCGTAGCCACCAATCCGGTCAAGGCTGCCGTCGCAATGTTTCTTGCCGAGGTGCTGTACATCGCATTACGAGAAGCCGGGCCGGACAAAGCTCTGTGGCATCTGTTTGAACGTGCACTCCCCGTACTCGAGGGCGGCAATGCAACGGTAACGGCCAATTTCCATCTGTGGTTTTTATACAACGTGGCTGCAACAATGGGCGTCGGTCCCGATCTGTCCGAATGGAGGCGCGGACGCATATTCGACTTGCGAAGCGCCGTTTTCCGCGACAGCGCCCCCGGCCACAGTCATTACGTGGAGGCGGCAGAAGCTCGCATGGTGTATATTCTGGGACGCATAAGTGCCTCCTATCTCGGCCGCATGCGCCTCAATCGCCAGCAGCGAAACCATATCCTTGATGTCATTCTCGAATATTACAGCGAGCACATCGCATCCATGGACTCGCTGCATTCGCTGGACGTTATACGCAGCATGTAAGCGGCAGTGCTATCATTCCCATCGCTCTCATTACTTCCAAGATTACAACAACGGCGTAACTTCCTTGAAAGCAAAAGGCGGCAGCAACGTCCCCTCGGCGGTACGCAGCTGCAGTCGGCCGTCATCGGTCACACCGGCAATGGCAGCCTCGAAAGGCAAGGCGCCGGCCGGCTGTCCGCAATAGGTGGAAGGCAACGGACCGGGCAACCATCGATACACTTTCCCGTCGCAACGCCATAGGCGTGCCATGTAACGAGTGCGGAGGCTGTCGGCGTTATATTCGCCGGCCGTGGCGGCGGCACATGCAGCAGCAATGGCGCGACAAACTTCGCGCGGCTCGGGCAAGTCCCGATCTGCACAGCCGCGGACAAGAGCCAATGACGTGGCATTGGGTGCCCCACCCGCCCACTGACGTTGGCGCACATTGACGCCTATGCCGACGACGGAAGCGCCCAAACGATTGCCATACAAACTGTTTTCTATGAGTATCCCTCCCATTTTGTCGTTGTCGAAGTATATGTCGTTGGGCCATTTGAGCCGCAGACGACCACGCATATCCTCGGACAGATAGCCGTCAAGGACTTCGCAGACGGCAAGTGCAACCATACGCAACAGGTCAAATTGCAATGCGGCGCTGATGGCCGTAGGTCGTAGATACACAGACACCGTAGCATTGGCTCCGGGCTCAACATGCCAATGATTGCCGCGCTGGCCGCGGCCGGCGGTCTGCTCGTATGCAGCCACGGCGTACCCGTGTGGCAGGTCGCACTCCGACTCTAACCGATGCAGCCGGGCACTGGTCGAGTCGACGGTATCAAGCCACAGCATTTCGGGCATATCATTCATAGAAAGTGCTTTATCGTATTATGAGACGGGGTGTCATAATCGTTGACCTTGTAGCAGGGTGCGTCCGAAATCAGCAGTGCCTCAGTCGCGGCTGTCGATGGTAAGCGTGCGGCTGTCGTCGTCATTGACGGTTATGTGCACCGTCACCGTGTCATCGGGCAGAATGTCCTCGATGCGCTCGGGCCACTCAATGAAGCATACGGCTCCGCAGAAAAGATAGTCCTCAATGCCTATATCGAAGGCCTCGTCAAGGTTCTTGAGACGGTACATATCAAAGTGGTATATCAGCTCGGCAGTGGTGTCACTGCGATATTCGTTGACGATGGCAAAGGATGGCGACCCCATGGCATCATCGCTTACGCCGAGGGCGCGGCACAGCGCCGTGATAAAGGTGGTCTTGCCGGCACCCATAGCGCCGTAAAACGCAAAGACGGTATTGTCGCCCATCAGGGAGACAAATTCGCGGGCGGCGCGATCCAGGTCGTCCGTAGATTTTATGGTAATGGTCTTATTCATAGTCCGTAAGTTTCGATAAAATGACGCGAGCCCGAGGCAATGACTGCTGCGCCGGCTTCGGGACCGCAATTGAATATAAGGTCGATGACACTGAGCGCCGGGATGTATCCGAACTGTGCTTGGCGTATCTGTGGATACGGGCCCACGTCTATATCCGGGTCGGAGAAGTCGAAGGCGCGCCAGTCGTCGACAATGTCGGCCGGGGGATTGAGCGGCGACCCGTCGTCAAAGGGTATGCTCACGGCGGTGTCGATGCCCAGAATGCCGCGCACTACGGTGCCGATGCCCGTATCAAGGTCCGTAACAGGCTCGATAGTGGTCTCATCGGAATGGCGCGGCACAAAGAATTGAGCAAAACGCGGATAAAGATGTTCGAAGTACGGGGTGCGTCCGTAAGCGCTTTCGAGGGCTACACGATGGACATCCCACCATTTGCCGTGCGCACTGACCCCAATGTTGCACCAACGCACATCAGGGACGTTGTGCGGACGCTTGACGGGCACGGTCAGCAGCAGCGGCCCGTGCGTGTCGCAGATGGTGGTACGATGCACACTTTTCATGCGCTTGTCGTAAGACATCCCGACGTCTATAACGGCAGCCTCGTAAAGGCTCATCAGCGCGTAGTAGGAAGCCGGCGGAAGAAACACCGGGGGCAACAACGCCACCCGACCGCGGCGGTTGTGACGCATTGTATTTACATCCATGGGGATACAGACAATGTGATGTTGTATTGAATGATGTCTCGGTTATTGTTCGTTCGACGGATGATAGTCCGACCTTTACTTGTCGGGATTGGCATCCTTGAACAGGCGGTTCCAGCGGATACCGCCGCGGAAGATACTCCGCTCGGGGTCGATAGAGACGATGACAAACATCGGAGTACCGACAATGTGATCCTCGGGCACAAAGCCCCAGAAGCGGCTGTCAAGCGAGAGATCACGGTTGTCGCCCATCATAAAGTAATAATCCATAGCAAAAGTGTATGTCGTGGCCGGGCGGCCGTCTACGTACACCTTGCCGTCGCGGACATAGCTGTCGAGGTGTCCCTCGTAATTGCGTATAACGCGCTCATATATGGGCCAAATATCGGCCGTCAGCTTTATAGTCATGCCTTTCTTGGGTATGAGCACGCCCAGGCTACCGCCGTAATTGGAGAGGGTCCAGCCGCGCGACACCTCGGCAGGGAATAGGTTCATATCCATGTCCAGACCCAAGTCATTGAACTTAACCATGCCGTGGACGCCCTGCTTGACAGCCAAAGCTTTGCGTGCCGCCTTAGTCAGCGGAACAATTTGGAGCACGTCCCTATCGGTAGCGCCGGGCACCATTGACAGCAAGGGGAAGTACATCTCGGCATCAGGTCCCACATATTGGATGTCGGCATAGCTGATATCCATATCGTTGGCCTCGTCTTGTGTGATGGGTGCGGTGGCAGCCACCAAGTAACGGAATTGGGCATTTTCGGGCATCGCCATAGCTTTTCCATCGGTGTATATCACATCGTCAACGATGCGCAGTCGTTGGCCGGGAAGGCCCACGCAGCGCTTGACATAATTGGTGCGGCGGTCAACGGGTCGATATATCACTTTTCCGTATTTTTGGGGATTGTTGTAGATTTCATCACGGCCGAAGCGCTCGACAAGCGAGTAGTAGCTTTCGCCGCTCTCCTCGGTGAGCGTGGTAACGGTGTCGCCGGCGGGATAGTTGAAAACCACAATGTCGCCCTGTTCGATGTCGCGCAGACCGGGTAGGCGATGATAGGACAGCGAGGGCGAATCCATATAGCTCTTGCCGCCGCCAAGGAACGCCGGGAAGCTGCTGTGTACCAACGGGAAGTGTACCGGAGTCATTGGAACTCGCGGTCCGTAGACAACTTTATTGACCCACAGGTAGTCGCCGGTGAGCAGAGTGCGTTCGAGCGACGAGGACGGTATTTGATAGTTCTGACCGACAAAATTGAAGATAAAGTACACCAGGATAAGTGCATAGACGATGGCGTCCACCCACGACATCACGTTGCGCACGGCCTTGTTTTTGGATCGCTTCCACCATGTAAAGGGTATGTATCCGGTTATATATATGTCGAATAGCAACGGCAGCGCCAACAGCAGCCACGCATTGGACATCCAAATTGTCCAAAGAATGTAGATGACAGTGACGATGCCGAAGCGCACCCACCGCGTGGTCTTGTTGTCGCGGCAACGCCGCACAAAATCTTCTTTGAAGCCACACGGCTGTGTCTCAGAGCCCTTATTTTGCGGCTGTCCGGCGTGATTGTTCTCTGCTTCCGGACGTACATTCTCCGGGGTATCTATATTATTTCCCATGTCAATTTCTAACGATGTCTATGTAAATCCTTCTTACTATGTCTATGTGTACCAAATGTGCAAAGGTATTATTTTTCGCCGATATGCACAAACGAGTATGCGAACGCGACAATGCGCAAGTGCTTGATTGGCGGCGAGACTTGTCTGTTGTATGCTCGTAGCGAAAGATGTCGGCGCTATTGTCGTTACGCTATGCCCCGGGCGCGGTTACTTCATTTTGTCGAGGTAGGAGCGTATGGTGAGGCGAAGTCCCTCGTCAAAAGGCATTTGCGGCTGCCATCCCAACTCATCGCGCAGGCGTGTGGCATCTATGGCATAGCGGCTGTCGTGTCCCAAGCGGTCGGTGACGTAGGTTATCAGTGCTTCGGATGTTCCTTCGGGACGACCCAAGAGACTGTCGGTAAGGCGGACGATAAGGTGCACCAGGTCGATGTTGCGCCACTCGTTGTTGCCGCCGATATTGTAGGTGGCGCCGGGAGCGCCGCAGTGGAATATAAGATCAATGGCGCGAGCGTGATCGCCGACATACAGCCAGTCGCGCACGTTGAGACCTTTGCCGTATACCGGCAGCGGCCGCTGCTCAACTATATTCTTGACAAATAGCGGAATAAGTTTCTCGGGATACTGGTTCGGACCATAGTTGTTGGAGCAATTGGTGATTACGGTGTCCATGCCATAGGTGTCGTGATAGGCCCGGACAAAATGGTCGGAAGAAGCCTTGGAGGCCGAGTATGGCGAATGGGGATTGTACGGCGTCGCCTCGGTGAAAAAGCCGTCACCAAAAGGTGCCGGGCCGTTCGGACGTGTAACTTCCAATGCTCCATATACTTCGTCGGTGCTTATATGATAGAAGCGGTGCCCGGCCAGTCCTCCGGAGAGGGATGCCCAATGACGGTGTGCAGCCTCGAGCAGCGACAGCGTTCCCATGACATTGGTACGCGCAAACACAAAGGGATCGGCTATGGAGCGATCTACGTGGCTCTCGGCAGCAAGGTGTATGACACCGTCTACAGCATATTGCTCCATGATAGCACACATCCGGGCAAAGTCGCAGATGTCGGCGTGTTCGAAGGCATAATTAGGCCGGTCGGAGACATCGGAAACGTTGGCCGGATTGCCGGCATAGGTGAGAGCGTCAACATTGAGTATGCGCGTGCCGGGATATTTGTTCACCAGCAACCGCACAACGTGGCTGCCTATAAATCCGGCGCCACCCGTAACCATTATCGTTTTGGTCATAATGCGTAAAGGTCTTGGTGATAATCGAATAAAACTTCTTCGGGAATTTGGCACAAGCGCGGATGATGCCTATCCTTGTCGCTCAGAAGGACTTCGGCAGCGTCTATGCGCCAGTCAATGCCTATGTCGGGGTCGTCCCAAGCTATGGCCGCCTCAGCCTCGGGGTGGTAATAACGGTCGCACTTGTACTGGAATACGGCCTGCTCGGACAGCACGGCAAAACCGTGTGCAAAGCCGCGCGGTACCCACAATTGGCACATATTGTCTTCGGAGAGTTCCACGGCTACGTAGTGTCCGAAGGTGGGGCTGCCGCGCCTTATGTCCACGGCCACATCGAGGACGCTGCCACTGACAACACGCACCAACTTGCCCTGTGCCGCCGCTCCGCGCTGGAAATGCAGGCCGCGGACAACGCCGCGATGCGATTTGCTTTGATTATCCTGTACGAAACGGATGTGCTTGCCCACGGCGGCTTCGAAGATGTCGTCGCGATATGTCTCGGCGAAGTAGCCGCGAGCATCACCTATGGGCTTGGGCTCGATGATGATGACATCCGCGATGGCGGTGCAGTATGTTTCGATGGTTGCCATTACGCCTGTATGGAATTGTGTGTCAAGTAATCAAACGATCCGGTATTCGAAAATGATCCGGCGTTAGAGTAATCCGGTATCACAATAGTCCGGTAATCAAGTAGTCACGCAGCCTGACAACTGCGTATCTCAAAGGTTAGGCATCCGCGCTCGAGAGATGTAGCGGAGAATAACTGCGGTTACTTGCCCATGACGCGGAGCAGTTCCACGTCAAAAATCAGTGTCTGGTTGGGGCCGATGACGCCGCCGGCGCCCTGAGGTCCGTAGGCCAGTTGCGAAGGTATGAACAGACGCCACTTAGACCCGGCTTTCATCATCTGCAAAGCCTCGACCCATCCGGGGATAACCTGTGTGACGCCGAAGGTGGCAGGCTGACCACGGTCGACACTCGAGTCAAACACGGTACCGTCTATAAGTTTGCCCGTATAGTGGACTTCGACTTGATCCTCGGCCGTAGGCATAGCGCCGGTGCCCTCGGTAAGCACTTCGTATTGCAGCCCGGAAGCGGTGGTACGAACCTCGGCACGCTTTCCGTTCTCGTCCAGAAATTTGGTGCCGGCTTCGGCGTTGACGGCAGCCATAGCGGCAGCCTGTTCCTGCTGCTTCTTTTCCATTTCGGTGAAGAAGGCCTGTATCTCGGCCTTGGCCTCATCATAAGTCATGCGGGGCTTACGTCCCTCGAAGACGGCAGCAACGCCGTCGGCAAAGTCCTCGACATCGATTTTCTGTATGCCGGAGGCACGGAAATTGTTGCCCATGCTCAGTCCCAAAGCGTAACTGATGCGGTCAAGCGGCTTCTCTTGTTTGTTTTCCTTATCCATTGTATATGTGTTTGTTGTATATATTTTCGGTTACTCTATGGGCTAACGCCGTCACTTGAGCAAGTCGGGGCGGAGGCGACGTGTACGCTCTACGGCCTGCTGATGGCGCCATTCGTCTATTCGCGCGGCATGGCCGCTGAGAAGCACATCGGGGACGCGCCAGCCCTTGTACTCGGCCGGGCGAGTGTATATCGGGCCTTCGAGGAGGTTGTCCTGAAACGAATCGGAGAGCGCACTCTGCTCGTCGCCCATAGCGCCGGGGATGAGACGCACTATGGCATCGGTGATGATGGCGGCAGGCATCTCGCCTCCTGTAAGCACGTAGTCGCCCACCGAAATCTCTCGCGTAATCAAATGCTCGCGTATGCGGTAGTCTATACCTTTGTAGTGGCCGCACAGGATGATGATGTTATTAAGCATGGACAACTCGTTGGCGGTCTTTTGGTTGAAAACCTCGCCATCGGGAGCGGTGAAAATCACTTCGTCATAATCACGCTCGGCGCGCAAGGCGCTGACGGCTCGGTCCACCGGTTCAATCTGTATTACCATACCGGCCTCGCCGCCAAAGGGATAGTCGTCGACTTTGCGGTAGCGATTGGTGGTATAATCGCGGAGGTTGTGGACGTGTATTTCCGCCAAACCCTTGTCGCAGGCACGGCGGATTATGGAGCAACCCAGGGGCGACTCCAGCATCTCGGGAAGCACGGTGATGATGTCTATGCGCATAACTTTGCAAAATTACGCATTTTCTTCCAATGCCACAATACGACAACGGAGAGACATTAGGAAGGATTAAGGGTCTTTAAGGACCTTAAAGTCTTGAGGTCTTCAGAGCTTTTTACGGTATCTCGGCGAGGATGGCCTTGGCGGCAGCGGCATCATCGCGCAACCGGGCCGACAGGGACGAAACGTCTGCAAAGCGGCACTCGGCTCGCAAATAGCGACGCGGCTCGACGGACAGCGTGGCGCCGTAAATGTCCCCGTCAAAGTCGAAGATGTGCACTTCGAGGCGCACTTCCGTATCAGCGGCATTGACCGTGGGCGCCGTCCCGATGTTGAGCATGGCGCCATAACGGCGTCCGGCGATGTCCACAGTGGCGGCATACACGCCGCAACGCGGGACGGCCATACGTGCATCGGTGCGGATGTTGGCCGTGGGAAAGCCTATGGTGCGGCCTATGCGTCGTCCGGGCACAACCTTGCCGACAAGTGCATAGGCACGGCCGAGCATACGTGCTGCCACGTCCATATCGCCATCGCTGACGATGGCGCGGCGTATGGCGGACGAGCACACGGCCTGTCCGGTGGTTTCGTCGAGCAACACCGGGGCCGTGGACATCTGCAAGCCCGCTGCGGCGGCAAAACGTCCGAGCATGTCCGCCGAAGGTCTATCGTGCCCGAAGGTGTGGTCGTGGCCACGCACAATGGCACGGACGCCGTAGTCTTCGCGGAGCATATCTATGAAGTCGGCGGCGCTCATGGCACGCATCTTTGCATCAAAACGGAGGATGTAAACCTCCGCCCCTACCGGCAGCAACGAGTGCAGCAGCGCCTCCTTGGCGACAATGTCTGTCAACAGCGGAGGACATTTGTCAGGCGCTATCTGCCGCAAAGGGTGGTCGGCAAAGGTAAATACCGTAGGCACCAGCGACGCTGCGGCGGCACGGCGACATAATTCGTCCAAAAGCAGAGCATGACCACGATGGACGCCGTCAAACATCCCTATGGTGGCTATACGTTGTATGTCCTTGGTTGCTGTCATCGGCATTGGCGTGACCGGGTGTCGCAGGTCTTGTTTCGGTTCTTATGTTTTTTCGTTTATTTTGCGGGTCTTGGCGATTTAGTACGCGGCATGTAGGGGTATATTTGCTGATTCGGACGTCTTATTTGCAGACTCCCATATCGCGCAACAGTGCGTCGAATTCGACGCCGGGACGCACAAGTGCGGCATGCCAGCCCAAGGCCTCGGCAGCACGGACATTGGCCTCGCCATCGTCAAGGAACAATGTCTCATCCGGGGCAATGCCAAGTTGCTCGGCCGCGTAATTGAAAATCTCGGGGGCGGGCTTCATCACTCGAGCCTCGAAGGATGTCACCATGCCGTCGAAATAGTCTTCGCGGCGCAGACCTTCTCGCCCGAATTCCTCGCCTATTTTGCTATTCCACATTATCGGGTTGGTATTGGAGAGCATATACACCCCCAGTCCCTGACGTCGCAAGTCGCGCAAAGCCACCAGGCGCCGCACGGGTATCCCGACAAGAAACTCGCAAAAGGCCCTATCTATGGCCAAATCGGTAGTGCCTTGGGGTAAATGCGGCCGGATGATGCGGCGGAATTCGGCGGCGTCTATACGTCCCGACTCAAGGTCGGCGAAGGCGCCTTTTTGGGCATAATCACCCAGAAACTCCCCTATCGCGGCAAAGCCCATGTTTTGGAAAGCCTTGACGCAACGGTTTTTATCAATGTCCATTATGACACCGCCGAGATCAAAGAGAATGTTTCGTATCATCGTGGTTGTTGTATTATCTAAGTTACTTGGCCGTAATCACGAGGCCGGAGGGTCGTCAACGGCGAATTGTATCGTGCCGCGACGTGCGCGAAATGCCGGACTGACGCCGCGTACGGCTTGCAAAGTTAGCAAATTTTTCGCAACGTCCGTCGCAGTTGCATAACCGCCCACGAAGTAGATTACGCCCAAGGCAGTAGATTAAACGAGCAGGCACTAATTAACCGCCCGGCTTGAGACATGTAAACTCCAACGACAACAGAGAGTACGCCGTAGCAATTGTATTCTACAACAATAAAAGCGACTTACGACGGCTCGGAAGGCGAAGCTGCGGCCTTACCGACAGCGGTATCAGGATGCACTTCGGCGCATAATGCATTGTGTACCAATGCCGCCTTAGCCGGCCCGATGACAGCGGCGAGGTCCTCGGGTGCAGCACGGCGTATGGCCGCTACACTGCGAAAATGCCTCAGCAAAGCATCACGCGTTGCCGGACCTATGCCGCGTATTTCATCTAATTTGCTGATTGTCTGTCCTTTACTGCGCAAATCACGGTGAAATGTGATGCCAAATCGGTGTGCTTCGTCGCGCAGATGTTGGACGACGCGCAACGATTCGCTGGACTTGTCGATATACAACGGAATACTGTCGCCGGGGAAGTATATCTCTTCCAGACGCTTGGCAATACCCACCACGGCTATGCGTCCGCGCAGCCCCATTTCGTCCAGAGCCTCCACAGCCGAGCTGAGCTGGCCCTTGCCGCCATCAACGACAATAAGTTGCGGCAGGTCTTTACCCTCCTCCATGAGCCGCGTGTAGCGACGTGTGAGGACCTCTTTCATCGAGGCAAAGTCATTGGCGCCGACGACGGTTTTAATCTTAAAATGTCGGTAGTCGCGTTTGCACGGACGCGCATCGCGGAACACGACACAGGATGCCACCGGGTTGGTACCTTGGATATTCGAATTGTCGAAACATTCGATATGGTGCGGCAGCACGCTCAGGCGGAAATCCGACTTAATTTGTTCGAGCGTGCGCATAACACGCTCTTCGGGATTATGCTTGGCCAAGTGCTTGAGGTCGTCTACACGTGCCTGGCGGGCATTGCGGCGCGACACATCCAGGAGTTTGGCGCGATCACCGCGTTGGGGCACGGTAAAAGTCACAGACGGCATCTCCACGTCCGGCACCTCGGGCACCACAACCTCGTCATACACCACTCCGAAGGCCGAGGCAATCTCGTCCAAGGCATACGCCAGCAACTGCCCCACCCCCTCGTCCATATTGCGACGGTAACGGAGTGTAACCGAACGCACCACAGCACCGCGACTGACATGCATATAATTGATATACACATCGTTATCCTCATCATCGACACCAAAAACATCTATCTCGGTGATTACCTGCGAGATAATAACGCTGCGACTGCGATATTGGGCAATGAGGTCGTATTGAGTCTTGAGCTCCTGTGCCTCCTCGAAGCGTAACTCGGAGGCAAGACGCTGCATTTCGTCTCGCAGATGCACCATCAATTCGTGTGTCTCCCCTCGCAAAATCTGCTTAATATGCTCGATATATGTATTGTATTCCTCCGGCGAAATCTTGCCGACACAGCACCCGCGACATTTGTGTATATGATACTTTAGACATACACGTGCACGTCCTCGCTTGACAGATGCTTCAGTTATGGGAATACGGCATGTGCGTATGGGAAACATCTCACCCAATAAGCCGAGCACAGCTTTGGCCATAGCACCATTGGTGTACGGGCCAAAATACTTACTGCCGTTGCGCATATACTGACGTGTCAAAAACACGCGCGGATACAACTCGTTGGTCACGACTATCCACGGGTAAGACTTGTCGTCCTTGAGCAAGACATTGTACTTGGGTTTGTACTCCTTAATCATCGAATTTTCGAGATTGAGAGCATCCTGCTCCGTAGGCACCACGATATACGACATGTCCGCTATGGCATCTACAAGTATATTGGTGCGTAACGACTCGTGCGTGCGGTTGAAATACGATGACACACGCCGTTTCAGGTTCTTGGCCTTACCGACGTATATCACCTTCCCCTTAGCGTCATAGTACGTATACACGCCGGGGGTGTCCGGCAAAAAAGAAATTTTCTCCTTTAATTCGGGAGATTTTTCGTGCATAGCCATAAGTCAGTAATGCTGCGTATCCATACAAACCCGAAATCCAAACGCTCCCGAGACAAACCCGGGACAAATTCACTCGGTTCTAAATAGTATTATAAGTTTGGAGGCTCCCCGCGAAAATACAGCAGGGAGTCTACCAATCAAAAGCGAGGTGACATTCGCGCCACCGAGGGCACATGCGACACCGACAGGACGAAATATAATCGCCATATCGGCGTCGCAGGCAAATCAATATACGATCAGCGAGGTCACCTCGGCATCGGCAGGCAAAGCCGCACGGCCATTGAGAGCGCTCAGCTCAATAATGAAATTGATGTAAACCTTTTTAGGATTCATGCTTTTCACCAGCTCATAAGCAGCAGCCATTGTACCGCCGGTGGCAAGCACGTCATCATGCAATACGACTACATCGTCCGGGCCGATGGCATCGCGATGCATCTCGATAACGTCCGTACCATACTCCTTCTTGTATTCGGCACGTATCGTGTCGGCGGGGAGCTTGCCCGGCTTACGTGCCGGTACAAATCCGGCGCCAAGTTCAAAGGCCAGAATACTGCCACCGATAAATCCGCGGCTCTCTATGCCTACAACCTTGGTGATGCCCTTATCGCGATACAGCTGGGAAAGATCCCATCCGATGACATGGAGGGCGCGGGGGTCCTTGAACACGGTGGTGAGGTCCTTGAAGAGTACTCCCTTTGTGGGGAAATCTTTGACGTCACGAATTTTTGATTTGATATATTCCATTTTTACGAATTATGGAGTGAATATATAGAATATGTGTTTAACTCAAACTAAGTTTTTAGAGAATCGAATCTATAGCCACAGTATCAGCCACTACTATAGTATCGGATGGTGCGCTTATTTTCTCTCCTCTGCCGCAAGATGCAAGCATCGCGAGCATCGCGAGTATAAAGACAAACTTTTTCATATTTACTATTATCAAAAACTTTCCGATTGTCATCAGAGCCCTACTATCATCAGAACACTTTGATCAATTCGGTCTAAGTTTTATTTGCTTGTATATCGTCCGCACGATAGCGGAATCGTTATGTTTTTTTGTTATTCCCGCAAATTGTTCCACGTGAAACAATTTGCGCTTAATTATTTGTAGATGTATATTTTAGAGCCGTGTTACACACGGCCTCCGTGACGGGTTATCGCCCCAACAAGAGCAGCAAGACATTGACGTCGCTCGGGCTGACACCTGGAATGCGAGACGCCTGACCTATGGTCGATGGACGATGCTTCTGCAGCTTTTGGCGTGCCTCGGTGGACAGGGCGTTGATGCCGGAATAATCATAATCCTCGGCGATGCGTATATCCTCAAGACGGCGAAGTTTGTCTACATTGAGTTGCTCGCGCTTGACATATCCTTCGTACTTGAGCAGCACTTCGGCCGCCTCGACAATTTCGTCGCGCCCATCCTTCGGGAGCGCGGTAATATATTCGTTCAGCTGCGGAATATACTGCGCAAGCATAGGTATGGAGAGTTGAGGTCTCAGCACCAAGTCCACAAGCCGGACACTTTGGCGCAAAGGAGCCGAGCCGACAGAAGCCAGCAAAGCCTCCACCTCCCCTGCCTTGACGGTAAGGGTACGCGCCAATTCGACAAGTCCGTCACGTGCCTCACGTTTCTGCTCGAGTACGCGCATGCGAATCTCATCGGCAAGGCCGAGGCGGAAGGCAAGGGGTGTCAGTCGCATATCGGCGTCATCTTGGCGCAAGAGTATGCGATGTTCGGCACGCGAAGTGAACATTCGGTAAGGCTCGTCCACACCCTTAGTAATAAGGTCGTCAATAAGCACCCCGATATAGGCCCGGTCGCGCGAAAGCACCAGAGGCTCACGGCCCAGCACGGCAAGAGCCGCGTTGGCGCCCGCTACGAGGCCCTGCCCCGCCGCCTCCTCATATCCGGTGGTGCCATTGATTTGGCCTGCAAAATACAGGCCGCCCACCGGCCGGGTTTCGAGAGTGTGGTGCAACTGCGTCGGGTCAAAATAGTCATACTCTATGGCATATCCCGGACGATAGATTTGCACGTCGCGCAGCGCCGGGATGGTCTGCATGGCGCGTATTTGTATATCTATGGGCAACGAAGAGCTGAACCCGTTGAGGTAGTATTCCTGTGTATCCTCCCCCTCCGGCTCGAGGAAAAGCTGGTGCGAATCCTTGTCGGCAAAGGTGACAATCTTAGTCTCGATACTCGGACAATAGCGCGGTCCGATGCTTTGAATCTGTCCATTGAACAGCGGCGAGTCAGGCAGGCCCTCGCGCAGGATTTCGTGTGTAGTCGCATTGGTATTGACGGTAAAACACGGACACTGGCGCAGCTCCCTATGGACATTCGGCATAAACGAAAATTTATGGAAATCCTCATCGCCGTATTGCGGCGTGGCCAATTCGAAATGTACGCTGCGGCCGTCTATGCGTACCGGAGTTCCCGTCTTCATGCGTCCGCAGACAAATCCGATATCGCGCAACTGCTCAGTTATGCCGCAACTGGCCGGCTCGCCGGCACGACCGCCCGGGACCATTGTACGACCTATATGCATCAGACCGTTGAGAAATGTGCCATTGGTAAGCACCACGGCACGAGCCGTGAACGTGGCGCCATTGAGCGTATGTACACCGGCAGCCCGACCGTCACGCAAAACAAGACGGTCCACGGCATCCTGCCACATATCCAGATTGGGCGCGTTCTCTAACGTCTTGCGCCACAGGGCACTGAAGCGCATGCGGTCGCTCTGTGAGCGCGGACTCCACACGGCCGGTCCTTTGCTCAAATTCAACATTCTGAACTGTATAGCAGAGCGGTCCGTGATGATACCCATCATACCGCCCAAAGCATCTATTTCTCTTACAATCTGGCCTTTTGCTATGCCTCCGACGGCAGGGTTGCAGCTCATCTGCGCAATCTTGTCCATATCCATGGTTACAAGCAACGTGCTACACCCCAAACGCGAAGCAGCCATAGCGGCCTCGCACCCGGCGTGTCCTGCGCCAACAACGATGACATCATATTCGAATTTCATAGCGTCCGAGCCGTAATTGTTAAACTGTATCTGCGATAACCGGTATTATCAGAAATATCAAATTTATCAGAAAAACCTAAAAACAAAAATGAATTACTCAACTGAATTTTTCGCTACTATAATGTCAGGCATCGAAGCGTAGAGCGCCAGCGCATTATTTTCGTGTCGTTCCATAATCTCACGTTCGCCGGGGCCTTTGTCATTAATGCCGCACAAGTGCAGCACTCCGTGCACGATGACACGCAGCAGTTCCTGCGAAAACTCGGCGCCTATTTCGGCAGCGTTAGAAGCCACGGTATCCAACGAAATAAACATATCGCCCGAGATCACCCGTCCGTGACTATAGTCAAAAGTGATGATATCCGTATAATAGTCATGCTTGAGAAACTTCCTATTGACTTCGATAATTCGAGCATCATCACAAAAGACATAAGACAGCTCGCGAGCGACACGTCCGTGCGTCCCGGCCACCTCGACAAGCCAGGCCTCGACCTTGGCTCGATCGAAGTCCGGCATTGAGACGTTCTGTGTCATCCATTGAAAAGTAGCAGTCATATTGGCAAACATTTTTGCAATTAACCTACAAAGTTACGAATAATCACCGAAAGCGAAGGTAAAAATTCTGGCGAAAGCGCAAATAAGCACAAAGGACCAACAATTGGACTAAAAGTGAACAAATAGCACTCCAAACGGTCTAAACGACGACATGCGTCAAATTCGGCCTAAAAACCTATCACATAGCAAATAAACGGATTTTTAGCCGAAAATTTGGCGCATAAAAATTTCTTTCGTGTACGGATGGACAGAAAAAACGATTTTTGAGGTTAAACAATGTTAAACAAAAGCGTACAACCAAGCCGATAGTGTTATCTTTGTAAATATAAAAAACAAGACCTATGGACGAGCGAACCACCATCCCCCAAGACGAAGCCGAGCAAATACCCGGCACCCATATTTCGGCGACCATCATAACAAACAACGAGGCCTCCATAATCAAGCGTTGCTTGAAATCCCTTGAAGGCATAGCCGATGAAATCATAGTCGTGGACTCCGGCAGCACCGACGGAACTCCGGACATTTGCCGCAAAGCCGGATGCCAAGTATACCAACGTCGATTCACCGGCTACGGAATACAACGCCAGTATGCCGCCTCCTTGTGCAAACACACCTATATTCTGGCCATAGATGCCGACGAGGTGTTGGACGACGAATTGCGTCAGACCATCATTAAGCTCAAAAAAGAAGGAATGACCCATCGCGTGTACGCCTTCAACATTATGGAATACTATTTCGGGCATAAAGTGCGCCATACCGGTCTGAAACGAAGCGGCATGATTCGTCTTTTCAACAAACGCTATGCCCAATGGAACCTCCGCGATGTGCGCGAACAGGTCACCTTCCCCGAGTCGCTACGTCCCCAAAAACTCGAAGGAACCCTGTTACATTTCCGAGCCGTCAACTACTCGCAAATGCTACTTAAAGAGCTGTCGCAGGCTCGTTTGCGTGCCGCCGCACTGGCAGCACGCTACAACAGGATCAGCCCGCTGCGTCCCCATATAACAGCCATCGCCACCTACTTTAAATACTACATCGAAAAAGGCGGATGGATGGACGGCCGCACAGGCGCAATGATAGCCCAAGGACGCGCCTATGGCACTTATATGGCCTGGAAAATTGCACGTAAAACTCTGCGCGAAAACGGATTATGCTAATAGCCGACATTCTGGCGCCCACACATAACGACAAAGCTCGAAAAGACCTACACGCCGCCGTCAACGCCACAGGCAATACAATCACAGCCATCGAGACGTCTGCGCCAAGTTTTGCCATATCCATGCAACTGGCCGGGGCGCTCAAAAAAAACCGTTATGACGCAGTCATCGTACACACCAACCGACAAGCCATAGCCGCAATCTCAGCTAAAATCATTGCTGAGAAATCCAATTCAGGATACGCAATCATCTACCAGCCAATGCGTTGCGAAAAAATCCCTCGCAACATTCCTTCCGAAGTGATAGACAAAACCGCGCTTTGGATCTTTGAAGACGCGGCCATGCAACAACAATACACACGCCTTGGCGTGCAACCACAAAAAAGCGCAATACTCCCACCCACGTCCTTCGATACCGGACAGACGCCATCGACCATCACTCCGGCCGAATACGATGGGAACACTCCGCTTAACCTGGTTTGGCTTGGCGAAATAACCGACTACACACTGCTACGTAATGCCGTTGATGCCATACGCCAACTGCCCGAAGCGACAATACGCTTCAGTGTTTGCGGCACAGGCAAAGCACGGCATATCATGCCCATAGTGCGCAATGCGCGTGCCGACAATCACCATACATACATTTGGAAAGGCAACGAGTACGATGCCGAGCAAGAGCTCGCGCACGCCCATGTCATCATCGCCGAAAGGCCATACGTATCCGCCGTGCAGATAGACGGCATGCGCAGTGGAATTCCTGTATATGAAGCTGTTGACACATCCGAACTCCGCGACAGCCTCACCTTGATTGTGGCCAATCCCGAGGCACTACACGCCGCCGGGGAAGCCGCCCGCCAAGCCTATCAAGACACTTACAACCCATTGTTTCACGTGAAACATCTTGTCGAATTAATCGCCGAGACAACAAAATGACAAAAGCTCGTATACCCAAAGTTCTCCTGCTGTCGCACGACTGCGACCTTGTATTATACCAGACCTTCAAAGCCTTGAACGACAATGGAAAAGCCGAGATAACCATAGCCGCGCCCGATGAAGCCGTGCTTCCCGTGGACTCGATGAAACGCGTGGCTATGCCCGCCATCAAATCCAAATTCACGCTCAAGGCAATATGCAAACTGCGTCATGTTATCAAGGCTCTACGTCCCGACATCATCTTTGCCGTAAGCACCTCCGCCCTGTCCACAGCCATACAGGCCACGCGATGCATGCGCCACGCCCCCGCCATAGTCGGATACCGCGGCACACAGGCACGTGTACATCCATTCGACCCGACATACCGCATGGCTCTGCTCAACAAGCGAGTGGCACATATCGTGTGCGAGACACCCGACATTTGTCAATACCTATCCGGATACATCCCGGCCGAAAAGCTCTCGGGACGGCCCAAGCCATTTATGCGCCAATGGGTGCAAAACGCCATGGCACACCCCGTTGCCATAGGCAAAGAAGGCGACCAAATCAAGATAATATACATCGGCATCACCAAGGGGCGTCCTCATAAAGGGCTGCCCATACTGCTTAAAGCAGCCGAAATTCTGGCCGATGAAGGGCTTAAAATCTCGTTGACAGTCGTCGGCGAGGCCGAGCCACACGACATCCAATCAGCACGCCAAGACATAGTAACATTCACCGGCAACCGACCCGATGCAATGCACTACCTGCCCGGCGCTGACGTCTTTGCTCTGCCATCGCTGCGCGATGCCTCGCCTCGAGTAATACGCGAAGCACAAGCCTGCGGCGTGCCTTGTGTGGTAAGCGATATCCCCGGCGCACGCGACCTCATCACAACAGGCAACGACCCCGGCGGCATACTCGTGCCTCCCGGCGATGCACAGGCTATGGCTCAAGCCATCAAAGACATAGCCCTCGATCCGGAAGTACGTGCACGCATGTCCGCCGCAGCATTGCGCAATATCGACGACAACTACGCCATGGCCGACTACGTGGAATATTTCGACAACCTATTCCGGAAAATTGCCGGACAATCCGGACGATGACAGCCACGTCCAAACGCATCGGGAAGAACAATTAAGCCGTAAATCCAAACAAATCTGCAAATACAGACAACCCAACGACACATGTCCACAAGCATACGCACCTTCGCCAAAACTTTGGCCAAAGCCTTGACGCCCCATCCCTTGAGCGGCCGCGGCGTAATGACATTGGCCGTAGCTACGTTATACTTCAAATTTCTGTTTTTCGACCTTATTTGGGCCTTAGACAGCACCTTCTCCGGCTTCCAGTTTCCCATAGGATACCTCACTAAACTAGCATTGGCGACGCTACTGGCGCTGCCATTACTCCGAATACGCAGACAATGGTATATAGTGACCGTCTACATCATTGTAGACCTGCTGCTCATCGCCAACCTGATGTACTTCCGCACCTACTTCACCATCATTCCCGCCGGAAGCTACCTTCTTGTTGGCAATCTTGCCGATTTCACCGACAGCGTCTGGGAATCGCTGCGCCGATCCGACATCGTATTCCCGCTGACGACACTCGCCGCCATAGTAATACTATGCCGCACAAACCTACGCAAAACGCTTAGCGACAGTGCAAAACGCCTCTTTCGACGTATGACACTGTGGATGCTGGCAGTCCCCATGGCCATAGTACTGATATACGTTGCATGTCTGGGCGGATACAAAAAAGCCTACGACAAGCTGATGTACGATTACAGCACCTGCGGCGCCGCCGTATACACCATACCCGGAGCCATGGCCTACGAATGGATGCGCGGCACCGTAGAGCTGACACCGCAGCTGCGCGCCGAAATCAATCATTGGATAACCACGCGGCCGGGCGCCAAACACACACCTGCACGGCTAAAGCCCAAGGATAACGTCATAATCATCCTATGCGAGAGCCTCGAAAGCTGGGTGTTCGAGACCAGTGTCGAAGGCCAAGAATTGACGCCCAACATCAACGCCCTGCTGCGTGACAGCACCACATTATACGCGCCACACGTCTTGTCTCAGGTCAAAGGCGCACGCAGCATAGATGCACAACTAATACTACACACCGGGCTACTGCCCGTCGAATACGGGGCTTACTCCTACCGCTTCCCGCATAACACCTACCACAGCCTCGACAAGGCCTGGAAACAAAAATACGGCAACGATGCACGTGTAATGTCCTTCACCGTGGACAAAAAGACAGTATGGAACGTGGCCATTGTGGCACAAGACTTTGGATATGAAATTTACGACAAGCCCTACTTTGTACTCGACGTCAAAACCGGGCCGCGCGGACGCCTGGGTGACACTTCGTTCCTGCGTCAGAGTGCCCAAAAAATTGCCGACCCGTCAATGTGGCCGCCGCACGGACACACGATGCTGCAATGTGTCACCTACTCGGGACATACACCCTTCGTCATCCCCGACGAACTCAAGAAAGTTCATTTCAGCAACGCCATACCCGAACGTCTGCGCCATTACATGGAAGTGGCCAATTACACCGACCGCGCCATAGGCGACTTTGTTCGTCTACTCAAGGCTTCAGGACAATATGACAACACCACCATCATCATCACCGGCGATCACGAAGGTATAGGCGTCGACCGCGCCACTTTCATCAAAGACCCGGCCGTGGCCGCCTGGCTCTCGCCCGAGCAATACGTGCCACTGGTCGTACTCAACAGCCCGGTGTCAAAGCGCTACGATGCCACTATGGGTCAAATAGACCTGTACCCCACCCTTCTCGATCTACTCGGCCTCGATGACTATGGATGGCGCGGTCTCGGACAAAGCATCCTCGACCCCGACAAACTGCCCTTTACCATCAACGCCCAAGGCAAATTTGTGGGCGACACCTCGGGCATCGACCGTACCACGCTCGACCACCAGCGCCGAATGTACACCATCAGCGACCTGATAATCAGCTCAAACTATTTCAAACAATAGCAATGGGCAAAGACACTGCATGATGAAAGCCAAGATAATCATATCGCCACAATACAGCCACCTGACGCCGCTGATAGACGCCATCGCCGCCGACGGCGTCCCCGTCGGCGCAACAGAAACATACCATGCACGCAACACCGTATACTCGCTGGACACAGACACCGGCATACGCCTAAGTGTCAAGGATTTTCACACGCCATCCATCATTAATTCGCTGGTGTACACACACCTGCGACGCAGCAAGGCTCGGCGCTCCTACGAAAACGCCCGGCGTCTCATATCCATGGGCTTCGATACCCCCGACCCGGTGGCATACATCGAAATCCACAACGGGCCACTTCTCACACGCAGCTACTACATCTGCCGCCAAATCGATGAGGCAGAAGATTTGCGACTTTGGCACCTGCGCGATGCCGCGTCCATGTCCCCCATACTGGACGGCCTGGCACAATACATGGTGCGACTGCACCGCGCCGGAGTATACCACAAAGATTTTTCGCCCGGCAACATCCTGTACCGCAACGAAAATGGCGTCTACCGCTTCTACCTCATAGACATCAATCGAATGTCCTTCGGCGTCCATAGCCGCAAGCGTCTTATGGACAATTTCAGCCGCATAGACATCGAAAGCGCCGAGGCCACCGCCGACCTTGCCCGTCGCTACGCACTTGCCGCCGGCATAAATCCCGAAGCGACAGCAGCACAGGCATTGGCGCGGCTGCAAGGCTACCTGCGCGGCAAGCGCCGGCACCACATGCTCAAAAGACTCTTCAAACCCTCAAAATAAGACACATGACAACACCGACAGTCACTCTGCACTGCAACAATACCGGCACGGACATCTCCGTAGCCCAAGGCTCATCCCTATACCAACTGTCCACGGAATTGCGGGACAATCTGGGCTTTGACCCGATATGCGTACGCGTCAACAACAAGACCGAACCACTCTCCTACCGCGTATACAACCCCAAGACCGTCGAGATGCTGCCTCCCACGCACGATTCGGGCAATCGCGCCTACGTGCGTTCGCTGTGCATGATGCTGTACTGTGCCATACGCCGGCTATATCCCGGGGCCAAGCTCAAGATGATGCACAGCATCTCGCACGGATACTTCTGCCGCGTCATCGGCCTCGAAACCACCGAAGATACAGTCCGCGCCATCGAAGCCGAAATGCGCAGGCTACACCAAGCCGACATACCCTTCGTGCTGCACGAAGCGCCCACCGCACAGGTCATCGAGTTATTCAAGGCACAAGGGCTTGACGACAAAGTCCGACTGCTGACCACCATCCATGACCTCTATACCAAGTACTACACCCTCGGCGATATCGCCGACAGCTACTACGGATGTCTGGCCCCTTCGACCGGACATATAGGCGTATTTGCGCTCACCACCTACAAAGACGGGATGCTGCTGCGCTCCCTCGACCCGTCCAACCCCACGCAGACGCCCGAGCCCATAGTACAGGACAAGATGTTCAAGGCCTTCACCGACTATCTTGACTTCAACCGCATACTCGGCGTGAGCAACGTGGGCGAGCTGAACCGCGTAGCCGCCGACGGACGCACGCGCGACCTAATCAACGTCGCCGAAGCCCTCCACCAAAAATATATCAGCGCCATAGCCGATGAAATCACACGCCGCCACCGCCAAGGAGGCGCACGTATCATACTCATAGCCGGGCCTTCGTCCTCAGGCAAGACCACGACCACCAAACGTCTGGCCATACAACTGATGACCAATCTGCTGCGTCCGGTGATGATTTCGCTCGACAACTACTTTGTAGACCGCGCACACACACCGCGCGATGCCGACGGCGAGTACGACTACGAGTCGCTATACGCCCTGGATCTGGCCACCTTCAACAGCGACCTCCAGGACCTGCTTGACGGCAAAGAAGTCGGCCTCCCAACCTACGACTTCGCCACCGGAACACGCAAATACAAAGGCAACAAAATATCTCTGGGCGCCGACAGCGTCATACTCATCGAAGGCATACACGGGCTCAATCCCGAGCTGACGCCCTCCATAGCCGAAAGCGACAAATTCCGCATATATGTCTCGGCACTGACAACCCTCACCATCGATGACCACAACTGGGTGCCCACCACCGACAATCGTCTGCTGCGCCGCATAGTACGCGATTACAAATATCGCAACATCGGCGCCGCCGAAACCATACGCAGGTGGCCCAGCGTGCGCCGTGGCGAGGAAAAATGGATATTCCCATACCAGGAAAACGCCGATGCGACCTTCAACTCCTCACTGCTCTTCGAACTCGGCGTCATACGCCAATACGCCTGCGAGATACTCGGCGAAGTATCCTGCGACCAACCGGAGTACGCACAAGCATACCGTCTGCGCAAATTCCTGAGCTACTTCCCACAGATCGACAACCGCACACTGCCGCCTACATCGCTGCTGCGCGAGTTCCTCGGCGGGTCGTCCTTCCACTATTGAGCCGCGAGGCGGCATACCCGGCCGCACAATGCCGTCCTCAGTCCGGGCACACCCAATCCGGCGACGCCCGCCCACGAAGGCAAAGACCCTGCCGGACAAACACAATGTCCAAAAAAAAACGTACCTTTGGGTATGGAAAAACTACAGATAGCTTTTGACGGCAAACGCGCCGTACGCAATTCCACCGGGCTGGGCAACTACAGCCGCTACGCAATCGAAGCGCTATCCGCGACCTATCCCGGCCACGATTACGCCGTGATGTCTCCCGGAGGCAGCGCCTCGCGCCTTGCCTCCGTCCTCGAGCGTCCGAACGTCAGCCTTGTCGAGCCGTCCAAAGCCATCGATCGACGTTTCGGTGCCCTTTGGCGCACCTTTGATATCACCGGCCAACTGGCCGACATGGGCGTAGACATCTACCACGGACTATCCAACGAACTGCCTCTTAACATTCGCCGCATCCCGTCGCTGGCCTCTGTGGTGACTATACACGACCTGATATGGCGGCGCTGTCCCAAGGACTACAAAGCCATGGACCGCGCCATCTACGACTACAAATATCGCCACAGCGCCATCAACGCCACGCGCATCATCGCCATCAGCCGCTGCACACGCGATGACTTGGTAAACGACTACGGCATCGACCCGGCCAAAATAGACATCGTATACCAAGGCGTCGATGCAACCTTTGTCCCTGCCGGCGAATACGACCGCATAGACATTCGCCGCCGCTACAACCTGCCCGAGCGCTACATCATCGGTGTAGGCACCATTCAAGCTCGCAAAAATCAGCTGCTGACCATGCAAGCCCTGGCCGCATTGGACAGCGACATCCATCTGGTACTTGTCGGCCGCCGCACTCCATATACTCGCGACATCGACCGATACGCCGCCGCGCATGGCCTGCAAGGCCGTCTGCACATCCTCGAAGGTATACCCTTTGCCGACCTTCCGGCGTTATACAGCGCCGCCACATGTGCCGCCTACCCCTCGCGCTACGAGGGCTTCGGACTGCCCGTGGTCGAGGCCCTGAGCTGCGGAACTCCGGTGGTTGCCGCCACCGGCAGTTGCCTCGAAGAAGCCGGCGGTCCCGGAGCAATGTACGTCGACCCCGAAGACCCCGAGACCATGGCAGACGCATTGGCTCGGATATGCGGCGACAGCCGTTGGCGTCAATCCCTGGCCGACAGCGGACTGCGATACGTGCGGCGCTTCAACGCCGAGACATTTGCCCGGCAGACCATGGACTCATACCTCAAAGCCCTTGACGCCGTACGCCATCTATAGGCTACCATAAACCACTTACGCACACATGACAATGACGCAACAAGACAACGCAACACAAGAGAAGACACTGCTTATAGTCGGAGCCGGCGGATTTATCGGCGGATTTATAGCCCGACGCGCCCTCGAATTGGGCTATAACACCTGGGTGGGCGTACGCGCTTCCACCTCGCGACGCTACCTCAATGACCCACGCCTGCACTTCGTCGTCCTCGACTACGACAGCCAAGAATCCGTAGCCGCTACCCTGGCCGCTCAAGCCCCCGGCGGACGATGGCAATATATCATCTGGAACCTCGGCGCCACCAAATGCGCCAACTTCATGGACTTCAACCGCATCAACTACCAATACTTCACCGATTTTGCGGAGGTGCTGCGCCGCGATGGCCGACTGCCGGACAAACTTCTGTATATGAGTTCGCTCAGCGCCCTCGGTCCCGCCGAAGAAGACTCCGGCCACCCCTTGGACGACACAACCATTCCACAGCCCAATACCCGCTACGGTGTCTCCAAAATTAAGAGCGAGACCTACCTGGACACCCACCCCGATGTGCCGTGGATAGTCTTCCGCCCCACCGGCGTCTACGGGCCGCACGAAAAAGACTATCTGATGATGATCAAAAGCATAGACGCCCATTGGGACTTTGCCGTAGGATACAAGCGCCAGATGCTCACCTTCATATACGTGGACGATTTGGTACAGGCCATGTTCGACGCCATAGCAGCCCCCGCCCAAAAGGTGCTGCACCACAAATATATCATCAGCGAAGATCGCTCATACTCGCAGAAAGAATTCCGCCAAATTGTGGCACGACATCTGCACCGTCGCGCCATCATCCCCATATGCCTGCCCATGTGGGCAGTGTATGCCGCCAGTGTTGTCGCCGAAAAAATAGGTGTGGCTCGCGGCAAGGCCTCCACGCTCAACCGCGACAAATTCAAGATTATGCGCCAACGCAATTGGACCTGCGACATCACACCGGCACAACGAGACTTCGGATTTAAGCCGCAATTCTCGCTGGACCGTGGCATCGAAGCCACTGTGGCCGCATACCTCGAAGCAAAAAAACAATCCAAAAAGCACAAGAAATGAATGATACGCCACGACAACCGCGACCGTGGTGGCTGACACTGTTGTGCCTATTCGTGGCTCTGTCCGGCATCGCCGGGCCCGTGCTGACACTTGCCTCCGCGACAGACAGCCCTTTGCGCCCGCTTATGTGGGCCTTCCCCGCATATACAGCCGCTACCGCCGTATGCGCATGGATATGCTGGGAACAGCGAAAAGAGACCGCATGGATACTTATTGCCGTAGCCATACTTGCAACAGTGGCAATAAGCATGGCCGCCACATTACAGCCAACTGCCATATACTCAGGGAAGTAACCAAGCGCTGTCGAGCCGGCGAAAAAATTTTATCGTTTTTTTTAGCAAAAAATTTGGTGGGGAACGAAAAGAGCCGTAACTTTGCATCGCAAAAGCAAAACGGTCTGCCTTGCGAGAGACCGAAGTCGGCAGAGGCCGACGCCAAATTTTGAAATCGCAAGAAAGGAATTTTTCCACGGTGTGGTAGTTCAGCTGGTTAGAATACCTGCCTGTCACGCAGGGGGTCGCGGGTTCGAGTCCCGTCCATACCGCCAGAGGAGAGAGGAGAATGAGTAATCGTCTAATTGACTTCGGTCAGTTTCCGGCTACTCATTCTTTTCATATGTACGCTCCACTAATACGCACACGCCGCCATGCCTGTCCTGATGGATAGGCACGCCACAAAGCACCACAAAAGACAATGACCAAGCGAAACGAGCCTCTATATCTGCCGTCCTGCTACTGCGCGGGCATACACGAAGCCGGATGCGATGAAGCCGGCCGAGGATGCCTCGCCGGACCCGTATACGCGGCAGCCGTAATCCTGCCCGACGGCTTCACACACCCATGGCTCAACGACTCAAAACAGATGAGCGCCGCACGCCGTATGGTCCTGCGCGATGTCATCTTGTCCGAAGCCATAGCCTACGGCATAGGCGTGGTGGACAACACCGAAATCGACCGCATCAACATCCTGCGTGCCTCCATTCTGGCAATGCATCGCGCTTTGGACGCCCTGTCCATAGCTCCCGGCGCCGTTATCGTCGATGGCAACCGCTTCACGCCCTGGCGCGATGTCCCGTGGCAAACTTTAGTCAAAGGCGACGGACGCTTCGGAAATATCGCCGCCGCCTCCGTGCTGGCCAAGACCGGCCGTGACGCCTTTATGGACGAAGCCGCACAGCGCTACCCCATGTATCATTGGGACTCGAACAAAGGATACCCCACCGCCGACCACCGCGATGCCATCGCCCGATTCGGACCTTCGCCATTACACCGTATGACCTTCCGTCTGCTCCCCGACCCCACCCTCCCGGGGCTGTAGAATTCGGCACAAAACACACGGGCAAGAATTCTGCGGCACAAGTGCCGAGATAATTTTGGAGACACGTGTCACAAACCGCTACCCTATCCGTCATATATATGGACAACGACACAAAACAAATGGACAAATGAACAACCGAACACTCACACTCATCATAGGGCTTGGGCTGGCTTCCTTGGCAGTCATAGCGGCAGAAACACCCGGTCGAAGCAACCGACAAAATTCCACCCCCGTACTACGTACCACACAGGAAATCGTAGGAATCCTGCTCAACGGCTCAAACCGCGAAGGAATATCGTGGCACGTGTCACCCGAAACAGACCCGGACATCTTTGACACCTCGGCAGGCACAATATCTTTTGCATCCGACATCGACACCGTAACCTTGGAGGTAAAAGAATGGCAATCGGCACCGCTGAACATCCTGACCGCCGCAGGCGACACGGCACATGTGCTTGTCAAGCGCTCTGCCGCCGACCCCTATACCAATCCCAACCCCGAGTTGCTGAAAATCGCGCCCTCCGGGCTGCTGTCGCGGCAGCAAGTCCAATTTGACATCGACGCGCTCATATACACCATAGATCAGGTGCATCCCGACATCTTCTCGACATGTCGCCAAGCCGACTTGATGCGCACCGTCAATGCCGCAAGGAAATCCCTACCCGACTCGTTGACCATCACCGAGGCATACAAAGTTATGGCTCCGTTAGTGGCTATGATCGGCGACGGACACACCAATCTTTTCTTCCCGGGTCAGCAAGTATTTGTCAACGCCAAGGCGCTGCATATTCCGGTGTACATGGATGTCGCTTCCGACGGCACAATCACCTGCCAATCAAGCCTTGACTCCATAATACCGCGCGGTGCCAAGATTCTATCCGTCAACGGCATTCCGTCCTCCGAAATCATCGAATCGATGCTGCCCTACGTCAGCGGCGAGCGGCGGCCCTTTCGTCTGGCACGCATCAACAACTCCTTCTCAGGCCTGTATTACACGCTATACAAAGCTGATAGCTACGATGTCGAGTACCTGCCGCAAGGAGCCAAGCGGCCAATGCGCCACACATTCGAGCCGGTAGACTTCACCGAGGCCAAACGCCGCTGCCCCACAAGAAAGAATGTATACAAAAAAGACTACTCCTTCACCATCGACGAAGCAAACGATGTGGCCGTCATGGACTTCCCGGCCTGCAAGGACGTAGACAATATCGAGGCCTTTGCCGACTCGATGTTCAGCACCCTGCGCCGTCGACATATCGGCAATCTCATCATTGATGCGCGAGCCAATGGCGGCGGTAGTAATTACGTAGGCGACGTACTGCTGAAATACATCAGCCCCAAACCCTTCACCCAGATATCCAAAGGATTGGTAAAAGTTACACCAACCACACTAAGGTTGCTTGGCTCATCTATGAGCTCCACCACGCTGACATATGGCGAGGCCGACTCGACCTGGTACGACACCCCCTATACACGCGAACAGGGACACTATGACGGGCGTGTCATAGTGCTGTCCTCCAACGCCACATTCTCGGCCGGTGCGTCCTTTGTCTGGACCTTCAAGGAATGTGGCGCCGGGATGGTTATAGGCGAAGAAACCGGAGGCATGAACGTCTGCTACGGCGAGATACTGACATACGCCCTCCCCGTCTCCAAAATAGTCTGCGGCATCTCCTACAAACGTTTTTGGCAGATGAACGCCGAAGAAGACAACATACACGGCGCCATACCCGACATCGCCGTCAAAGCCGAAGACGCCCTCGATACAGCCTTACAATACATCAAGAAACACGAGATGACAACCGCCATCGACGGCAAATAAGCCAATCAAAATGAGAGACATTGCCAATCCGAGATAAGCGAACAAGCAGACATTTCGGAAGGCACACCCACCCGTGCAGACACCCCATACAGGATGCCTGCACGAGTTGTAATACCAACTTCTTGGCACCTCCGAAGCAGCTCTTCGGGAGCGTACAAACCCATCTTTTAGATTTATTGGCATAGTTTGGCGGCGTTTTTGCCTGTACAAGAAGCTGACATCGCGAAAATTTCGTAAATTTGCATTTCAAATGCACCAATATACACACCGGGAGTCGGTAACGACACCCCACACCACCACACGAATATGCAATTAGATACAATCATAGCCCGGGAAGTTGTGGCAGCCGTCAAGGCACTATACGACATCGACACCACTGCCGACCAAGTACAGACCCAAGCCACACGCCGCGAATTCGAAGGTAATATCACTGTTGTGGTATTCCCATATGTCAAAGCAGCTCGCAAGGCGCCCGAAGCCGTAGCCAACGAAATCGGCGCCTACCTTGCCGAGCACTCCGAGGCCGTGGCAGGATACAATGCCGTCAAGGGCTTCCTCAATATCGTCATAGCTCCCACATTCTGGGACAAAGTTCTGGCATCCATCGAAGCCACCCCGGACTTCGGCATCAAGGCCGCGACCGCAGACTCACCTCTGGTGATGATCGAATATTCGTCGCCCAACACCAATAAGCCGCTGCACCTGGGACACGTACGCAACAACCTGCTGGGCTACTCGCTGGCCCAAATACTCAAGGCTTGCGGCAATCGCGTGGTCAAGACCAATATCGTCAACGACCGCGGCATACACATCTGCAAGTCCATGCTGGCTTGGCAGAAATGGGGCAATGGTGCCACCCCCGAAAGCACCGGCAAAAAAGGCGACCATCTTATCGGCGACTTCTATGTCCTCTTTGACAAACACTACAAGGAAGAAGTCAAGGCCCTGATAGAAAAAGGTATGAGCGAAGACGAGGCTAAAAACCAAGCTCCGCTGATGCTCGAAGCACGCGAAATGCTCCGCCGTTGGGAAGCCAAAGACCCCGAAGTACGCCGCTTGTGGAAGATGATGAACGACTGGGTATATGCCGGCTTTGACGAGACATATAGCCGCCTCGGCGTCGATTTCGACAAGATATATTACGAAAGCGACACCTACCTCGAAGGCAAAGAAAAAGTCCTCGAAGGCCTCGAAAAAGGCATAATGTATCGCCGTGAAGACGGCAGTGTCTGGGCCGACCTCACCGATGCCGGGCTGGACCACAAACTGCTGCTGCGCAGCGACGGCACCTCGGTATATATGACCCAAGACATAGGTACCGCCAAACTCCGCTATCAGGACTTCCCCATAGACAAAATGATATACGTCGTCGGCAACGAACAAAACTACCACTTCCAAGTACTGTCGCTGCTGCTTGACCGCCTCGGATTTGCCTGGGGCAAAGACCTCGTACACTTCAGCTACGGAATGGTCGAGCTGCCCGATGGCAAGATGAAGTCCCGCGAAGGCACCGTTGTCGATGCCGACGACCTGATGGCCGATATGGTGAATACCGCACGCGAAGTGGCACAACAGGCCGGCAAACTCGACGGCCTCAGCGAAGCCGACATCGATGCCATAGCCGAAACCGTCGGGATGGGCGCCCTCAAATACTACCTGCTCAAGGTAGACCCGCGCCGCAACATCACCTTCAACCCCAAAGAGTCTATCGATTTCAACGGCAATACCGGACCATTCATCCAATACGCCTACGCTCGCATCTGCTCGGTGCTGCGCAAGGCTGCCGATAAAGGTCTGTCCATAGGCGACTACAGCGCCGTAGTGCCCACCGAGAAGGAAGTATCACTGATACAGCGCCTTGCTGACTTCCCCGATGTAGTGGCCGAAGCCGGACGGTCGTATTCGCCCGCACTCATAGCCAATTACATCTACGAAGTAGTCAAGATGTACAATCAATTCTACCACGACCACACCATCCTGGGCGAAGAAGACCCCGCCGTACGCTCGCTGCGCCTCGAGCTGTCGCGCCAAAGCGCACGCGTAATACGCACAGCCACCGCGCTGCTGGGTATCAAGGTGCCCGAACGCATGTAAGCCCATTGCGACCATAATAGCACAATAGCCGTTATAGCCACCGTAGGCCATTGCCCACATAATTCTTATTATTCCCATCATTTCTACAAAACCAATCTCCTAACATAAAACAGAAAAAACAATGAACAACTACCCTCCCCAATTCAACGGTAACACCTATGGTACCACCACCCAAAGCACGGTGTACACCTCCTCCGTATCCTCGGTGATGAAACAAGTCTATGTGCGCATGACTCTGGCACTCGTAGTCACGGCATTCGTATCCCTGTTCTGCGCCAACTCACTCGGATACATGCTCTTCATTGCCCAGAACTCATGGGCCATGTGGGGTCTGGTTCTCGTCGAGCTCGGCTTGGTCATCGGCATCAGCGCCGGCATCAATAAGCTCAGCTCCACCACGGCCACCATTCTGTTCTTCCTCTTTGCCGTGGTCAACGGCATGATGCTTGCACCCATATTCATCGTATACACCGGCGTGTCCATCGCCAAGACATTCTTCATCACCGCCGGCACCTTCGGCGCCATGAGCGTCTACGGCTACTTCACCAGCAGAGACCTCAGCCGCATAGGCTCGTTCCTGTTCATGGCTCTCATCGGCCTCATCATCGCCAGCATCGTCAACATCTTTTTGAAGAGTTCCGGCCTTGAATGGGCCATCACCTTCGGCGGCGTACTCATCTTCGTAGGCCTCACCGCATGGGACACCCAGCAAATCAAGCGCATGGCACAGGAAGCACCATCGAGCTCCGTAGGCCGTCTGGCCACCCTCGGCGCCCTGAGCCTCTATCTTGACTTTATCAATATGTTCGTGTACCTGTTGCGCATCTTCGGAAACCGCAACTGACACCATCAGGCCACAATATGGCGCCATTAGGGGAAAACGGCCCCTAATGGCGCCGTTTTATGGGAACAACGTCCAATGACACAGAAAAACATCTACAAAGAACTGCTGCGACTCGGCGGTCCCATACTCGTGGGACAGCTGGGCATGATTGCCGTCGGCTTTGCCGACAATATCATGGTCGGCCACTACTCGACGGCCGCCTTGGCCTCAGCATCGTTTGTCAATAATGTGTTCAACGTTGCCATACTGGCCTGCATCGGCTTTACATACGGCATCACGCCCATAGTAGGCCGCCTCTTCGGCGCCGGGCGCACCGGAGACATCGGCGCAAGCGTACGCGTAGGCCTGCGCATCAACATCTTGTACTGTTTTATAATCATGGCCGTGATGACGATGCTATACTTCAATCTCGGCCTGTTGGGACAGCCCGAAGAACTGCTGCCACTCATACGCCCGTACTTTCTGATAAGCCTTGCCGGACTGCTTCCCATCACTGTGTTCAACGTCTTTGCGCAATGGAGCTACGCCGTAGGCAATTCAAAGATGCCCATGTGGATAATCCTGGCAACCAACGGCATGAATGTCCTGGGCAATTATGCCCTGATATATGGCAACTGGGGAATGCCCGAGCTCGGGCTTGTAGGCGCCGGTCTGAGCACCCTTGCGGCGCGCGTGGCAGCACCGGTGGCCATTCTGGCAATATTCTTCATGCGACGATGCAACGGAGCATACGCACGCGGATTTCGCCGCAGCGATGGTCGTCCACATGAAGAACCTCGGAGTTCAATGGTATGGCGCACATCCTTCCCGGTATCCATACAAATGTCTCTCGAGACAAGCGCCTTCTCCGGCGCGGCAGTGATGGCCGGATGGCTTGGCGCCATAGACCTCGCCGCATTCCAAATCATTGTAATTGTGGGCACACTCGGCTTCTGCATCTATTACTCACTCGGAGCAGCCATAGCGGCCAAGGTCGCCGTAGCCTCAGGCATCGGCGCCGAAGCCAACGCGCATATGCGGCGCATCGCCTCGGCGGGATACCGCATCATGCTTGCGCTCATGACATTGTCATCCATAGTTTTTGCCCTTTGGGGTAAAGACATTATGGGCGCATTCAGCAACGACCCGACTGTGGTCGCCGCCGCAGGCATGCTTATTGTTCCACTGCTGCTGTACCAGCTCGGAGACGCCACACAGATTACCTTTGCAAACGCCCTGCGCGGCACCGGGCACGTCCTGCCCATGCTATGGATAGCCTTTTTCTGCTACCTCGTCCTCGGACTGCCCTCAACGTACCTTCTGGCCTTCACCGCCGGACTTGGATTGTGGGGCATCGTCCTCAGCTTCTCAATCAGCCTTTTTTCGGCCGGTGTACTGTTTCTGGCTTATTTTGTGAGGGCTACCGGAAATCGAAGTTCCAAGCGCTCTCAGAACCATTGACGCATGCGGTACACCGCCGCGCTTATTGCCAGCGTGATTGCCGCCGCAGCCACAAGTGCAGCGCCATAGGACAATTCGAAAGACAGGTGCGGCGCAAGACGATGCATACCGGCGATAACCGGGACATGCAGCAGAAAAATTTCCATGGAAATGCTACCCAAATAGGATAGGGGTCGCGAAGCCATCGCGCGCACCCCTGCCAAAGCCTTGCCATCGGTGAGCGCAAAGACACAAATAACGACAGCGATCGGCAGCCAAAAGATGGCGCCGAGCTGCCAAGGCAAACCAACGCAGGCATACACAGGCACCAATGCCGCCACGAGCGCCATAGAAGCCGCCTGCAGCGCAAAGATGGTGCCGGATGACAAACTCCCCATCCTCGCCCGCAAGACGCCGCAGAAGCGAAATATAACCATCCCCAAGAAAAAGTCCCACACGCGCGCCGGAGGGAAGATATACAGCCACCGCGTGGCGGTATCCTTGTCCGCCCCGGCAGCAGCGGTCACAACGTATGCCGCAACCATAAGCGCGAAGCCGACCACGACCGTGGCCGCAAGAGTACGCAAACGCATGGTCGCCACGCGGCGTGCCAACCACGGAAACAAGAAGTACAGAAACACAAGAGTCGACAGAAACCACGCCGGCCCGTTGGTCTCAAAATAGGCCTCCGAAGTCCAGCTTTGGAGCAGCAACGCCGATAGGATATCAGCCGTTGTGTCGGCAAAAGCCCACGGCATGGTCACAAAAGCCACGGCAAGCGCTACCAAATGCATGGGATAGATGCGCCACAAGCGTCGCCGCATAAATCGTGCAAGGTTCAGCGAGCCGGACGCCGCACGCGCCCCATAGCCGCTCATAAGCCCGTATCCGCTGAGCGCAAAAAAGAATGCGACGCCACAGTCGCCGCCAAAGTCAAAGGCGCCGATACCGCTCCATCCGAAGTGCGACATAAAGACCAACGCCACGAATACGAAGCGTAATCCTCCAAAACTGTATATTGCTTGCTGTTGCATACGTCGGTGGTGGGGAAACCGGAGGCGAGGGTGGGTGAGAGTGACATGGGAGGTATGGGAAAATGAGAGCTATGGCATTGTTCCCATTATTCCCATCATACTTGCCCTTGAAAAAAAGCGGGGCAGGGGCTTCGGTGCCCTCTGCCCCGCAAGGGTTGTCGCTTTTGAATTATTCCAACCCTTTAAGAGTGTTCACACGTGCGTCAGACGGTGAGAATTTCTTTTTCTTTGGCCGCAAAGATTTCGTCAATCTTTTTCATAAAGCGGTCGTGGATTTTCTGAGCCTCTGTCTCGGCGTCTTTCTCGACATCCTCGGGCATGCCTTGTTTGACGGCCTTTTTGAGGCCTTCGATAGCATCGCGGCGGGCGTTACGTACGCTTACCTTGGCTTGCTCGACTTCGCCTTTGCACTGCTTGACAAGCTGTTTACGGCGCTCTTCGGTCAGCGGCGGGATGCAGATGCGTATCACCTCGCCATTGTTTTCGGGCATGATGCCGAGGTCGCTGTTGATTATTGCACGTTCGATTTCCTTGAACATATTTTTCTCCCAAGGAGTGATAGCGATGGTACGTGCATCCGGAGTTGTGATATTGGAGACATTGCTCAAGGGTACGGCGCTACCGTAGTAGTCTACGCGAATGCCTTCGAGAATCTTGGGGTTGGCACGTCCGGCGCGGATGCGTGCCAGGGTTTCTTCGAGATAAGCCACCGACAGTTCCATCTTCTCGGAAGCCGGGGTGAGGTATGTCTTAGGGTCTGTCATTGTTGTATGTTTTTGGTGGTTTGTATTGTCAGGTAGATGTTGTCCCACTCAGTATACAAGCGTGCCCACGGCGGTGTCACCTTCCACGGCGAGAGCTAAGTTGCCCGGGACGTCCATATTGAATACAATAATCGGCATACGGTTTTCCTTGCACATTGCAGTCGCCGTAAGGTCCATCACACGCAGTCCTCGGGTATAAACCTCATCATAAGTAATGCGGTCGAAGCGTGTGGCCGTGGGATCTTTTTCCGGGTCGGCGGTATATACGCCGTCCACGCGCGTGCCCTTGAGCATCACATCGGCGGCAATTTCGACAGCACGCAGAGCCGCGCCCGTGTCGGTGGTAAAGAAGGGATTACCGGTGCCGCCGGCAAGTATAGCGACCTTGCCGCGGTTGAGCGCCTCGACGGCGGCGCGGCTGCTGTAATATGCTCCCACGGGGTACATATTGGTGGCCGTAAATACGCGTGCCGGGCACCCTATGCTCTCGAGAGCGCTGCGCAATGCCAGCGAATTGATGACCGTAGCCAACATTCCCATCTGGTCACCGGTAACACGATCGAAGCCACGTGTGGCGCCGGACAATCCGCGGAATATGTTGCCGCCACCGATGACTATAGCCACCTGTACGCCGCTGTCAACCACGGACTTAATCTGGTGAACATAACTCTGGAGTACACTGGTGTCGATACCCGTGCCGGCCGGTCCGGCGAGACTCTCGCCGCTAAGTTTCAAAAGTATCCTGTGGTATTTGGATTGCATATCCGTATGGTGTTATTAGGTGTGCAGTTTATTTGTACTCGCAAAAGTAAACAAATTTCTTCGCCCACGCAAATATTACACTCATTCCGCCACAGCACACAAATTCAATAATTCCATCGGGAGCATAAACATAATCATCCTAACGACATTTATTTATCTTCTCGCCGTACTCGTCAAATTTGAGACATTGGAGAGTAAGAGCATTGGGACCCGCTTACAAGTGCCGCATTACAACCTTGGTATTGTATGCAGATAAAACAAAGCAGGCTTGGAAACATTCCAAGCCTGCTTGAGGAGTGGAGTATAGCGGACTCGAACCGCTTACCTCAACACTGCCAGTGTTGCGCTCTACCAGATGAGCTAATACCCCTCGTGTTTTGCAGTGCAAAGTTAGCGCCTTTTGGCTAATTGTCCAATATGGCGGCGCAATAATTAACGTTTATTAATATCTCTGCCTTTGCTTATCCTTTGTCAGAAACGTTTTCTTCGCTTACCGACGCTCTAATACAGAGTGTCTGCTCCGCTCTACTGTTGCCCGTTGAATGAAAGGTTTTCACGTGTTTGGCCGAAGGATTGCCCGGCATAGTCTCAGATGTTGCGCAGGATGGTCCATACGACAAGTGCGACAAACACGACTATCGGAGTCCGGCGGCTGTCGGCAAAGCGCCGCAGCAGCGAGTGCGGACGCGTATGCGGCGCCACGGCAAGAGCCGCCATAGCCGGTATGGCAAAGAACAGTGCAGCATTGTAATTCCACGCTGCTTCAATATCGCCGTGCATAAGTGCATGCAGCGCCCTAAGAGTGCCGCAGCCGGGGCAGTCGTGTCCGGTGAGCATGTGCGAAGGACAACGGGGCATCCAAGCGGTGTTCTCCGGGTTGAAAATGAAGATAATGGTGAGGGCGGCCACGATGACCGCAGCAATCAATGCCACGACCAACCGCCGCATCCACGGAGAACGCGCCACAAGCAACCGCCGCCGATGCCGCAACCTCTGAGGGCGCGGTATCGGCGGCGGGGTGTGGTGCGTAAAAGTCATCCGTCGCTACATTGCCAAGCTCCAAAAAGCCGGCTGAACCAGCGTAATGACAACGCTGCCTATGATGCCGATTACAACTGCGGCTATGGTCCATATTTGGGCGTTTTGCGAAGCGCGATATGCGCCGTCATAGTCGCCACGAATCCATTTGTCGTTGACCTGCGCAGCATACACTATGGCCACAATACCAAGAGGCAGGCAGCACAATATGCACGAGGCTATGGCCCATCCAAGGTACGTTGGCGGCTTGATGCCGTTGTTGCGTTGCGACATTCCGGGCGTAGGCATGTGCGGCACCGGGCCTGCCGCGTTGAAAAGCGGGGCCGTCAACGGTGCCTGCGAGGCCGGCATCCAGTCAGCCAACCCCTCATACCATACCGGGGTATCAGGCGTTAGCGTCATCATTGTCAGCTGCGGCAACGTGTACGGGCCTTGCTGCTGACCGTTGCGATGGATATATATGAGAGTTTCAGCCATAAGTCAATGCTGCTTTTTGAGTGATAACTTTACGAAGAGGCAAGGCGTATTTTAGAAGAACTTGGTGGGCGTGCCCAGAATGTCGGAGAGCAGATTGTTGGCCAAGCGCGATGCTCCGATACGGAAGTAGTGATTGTCCAGCCATTCTTCGCCGAGGACAGTCTTAATGACGGTATAGTATTGTACGGCTTCTTCGGTGGTAGCCACGCCGCCCGAAGCCTTGAAGCCCACGCGCTTGCCGGTCTTCTCGTAATACTCCTTGATACATTGTGCCATGACGTATGCGGCCTCAAGTGTGGCGCCGGGATATTCCTTGCCGGTGGAGGTCTTCAGGAAGTCGGCATCGCTGTACAGCGACAGTACCGAGGCGTCGCGTATTGCCTGAGCGGATTTAAGCGCTCCGGTTTCAAGGATAACTTTGAGTATTGAGTCGCCGGCGCTGTGCTTTTGTTCGATAATTTCGTCGCACACGCTCTCGTAATCACCGTCGAGGAAGGCGCCAACGTTGAGTACGATATCGATTTCGTCAGCCCCGTCTTTTACGGCGAGAGCCGTCTCGGCAATCTTAGTCTCGAGGAAGCCCTGTGAAGCGGGGAAATTGCCGCTGACGCACGCGATGTCAACCTCGCTGACATCGAGGACGGCGCGTACCACCTGCGCAAAATTGGGATATACACATATCGCTGCAACGTTTTTCAACTCGGGGTGTTCGGCCTCGAAGGCGTTGACGCGCTCGGTGAAGGCGGCTACGCTACGCTGCGAATCCGTGGCCTTGAGCGTGGTCAGGTCGATGGTATTGAACAGGAATCGGTAGACGTCCTGCGTCATGTTTTCCTTGAGGTGCTCATCGAGTATGCGTTTCACCTCGGCGGCCACAAAGGCATCGTCTGTCGTCACCTTGCTGGCGGCTATCGCCTGGTGGTACTTGTCAATTTGTTCGGTCATGATTTATAGAGTGTTATGTGTTGTTATTGTTTCAGTTTGGGATTATCGCGATGGCGGTTTGCATCACGGGCTGTTTTCTTGGCGATATTGCATCGCAGGGCCTCATCGAGGTCTACGCCCGTCTGGTTGGCAATGGCAGCCACCACCCATAGCACATCGGCCAGTTCGTCGCCAAGAGCCGAGGGGTCCTCGCCCTCTTTGAACGACTGGTCACCATATATCCGAGCCATCAGCCGCGCCACCTCGCCGGTTTCTTCGGCGAGGATGGCGGTATTGGTCAATGGCGAGAAATACCGCACACCAATGGATGCAATCCACCGATCCACCGTCTTTTGAAGGTCGGCTATGGTCATCTGTGCATTTGGTGTATCCATCTCGGTACTTGGTTTAATGTCTGTGTCAAAATGTCTGTAATTGTCTCGGCAAAAAGTATCAGCGGATGACAATCTTGGAGACAGACCTGCCCTGACGGCGTACGTATATGCCATGGGTGAGGTTGTCGGCGCCGACTTTCACACCTTGGAGGTTGAAATACTCGACCGGGGCGTTGGCATCGTCCATAGAGACATCTTCCACTCCGTTTGAGAGAGTCAGCTCGATAGCGTTGGACATTGCCGAACGCGAAGTACCGACATAAGCACGTACGCTGTAACGGTACTTGTTGACGCTCTTGACGGCAGCAATGCGCATCGAAGTGGCGCCCGCGGTGCTTACGGCGTCATACCCGTCAAGGATGTATGTCGAGGCTCCGTATGTAACGGCCACATCGTCTATGGCAACGTTGCCGCGCTGTCCTTTGTTGTAGTATATGCGCAGTGCAAAGGTGTTGGCGGGGATTTCGTCTATCGTAACCGCAGCGCCCTTATTGTTGTAGGTGTTGACGGCTATGGTCTTGAATGTTGACCATCCCTCTCCATCTTGACTCTCGATGCTGAGTGTGCAATCGCTCGTGGCCGTCTGTCCCTTGATCCACAGCGATACGGACTTGATCGGGTTGGGGAAAGTGCGAGTAGCCAGATATGCGCCGTCTTGGTTGAGTTTGAGCGATGGGGCATCCTTACCGCAACTTGCTGCCGTAGTATACACACCATTGACATTTGAGCTCCAACCATCGGGGAAAGTGGCCGTCGTTGAAGATGTGCCGAAATCGGCGGTCTCAGTCTTCGGCGCGCCTTCGCCCACAGCCCATACCGTCAGGCGATAGTCGGTTGCACCTTCGACAGGCTGCCAATTGGCAACGAAAGAATCGGATGTCTCTTCCGTGGGGGCGAGAGCCACAGGTGCCGGCACGGGAGTGCCGCCGCCGCAGACGTCAAAGGAGATGATGCTGCCGTCCTCCTCGATATTGGTAATAGGCACATCGACACCCACGCCGGCCCAGGTTTTCAGCACCGGAGTTGTCTCAGATGTGAAAGATGTATTCTTTGACGTGCCAGGGAAGGTATATCCGGCCAAAACAGACTCGTTTCGGCTGTTGGCAGTGCCACATGCTTCCTCGATGTCCACATATTGGTGCGTGGTATTGTTGACCGTATTATTATTGAACACCGAAGTTTTGTAGTCGATGTGCCATATCAACATTCCGTGTCCGGGAAGGTACTTGTCCCAACCTTTCTGCTGGCGATTTTCAAGCAGGAAGAATTCGTTGGGATTAACAGCGCCGGTTGTGCCGTAAGTGTGAATGATACATCCCTCATTGGAGTCTTCGATGTGATTGAGTGCCACCGTCTCGGCGTCTTTGAGCTCTTTGAGATCGATCCATCCCATGGCATTGCGCTCGTATACCGAATATGTCGGCGGAGTGCGACCGTCGTTATTGTAAAGACCGTAGTCAAGGACGCTCCAAGCGTTAGGGGTAATGTCGCCTGCGACAGAGTTATAGTTGGTGCAATACAAGTCAGGGAGACCGAGGACGTGGCTAAATTCGTGGATGAAAGTACCTACGCCGTCCGGGCGAGTCTGCTCCCATTCGTTGGAGGTGGCGTATCGGTTGACTTGTCTGCCGTTGGCACTGTATGTGACACCGAAGTCATTGATATGTGCCGAGTGAGGCCATACGGTTTCTTCCGAGCCGTACGAAGCCTCGCCCTGGCCGGCGTAGAACACGTATACATTGTCTACATATCCGTCGTTGTCGGCATCGTACTTGCTCAGGTCCACCTGATCTTTGAGGGCTGCGAGGGCATGTGTCACCATCAGATGCGGCTGCACATCATTGCCGTAATAATCGTTGCCGCCGTAATAGCTGCGGTTTTGACCGAGTGTCACCGGGCCGTACACATCGAAGATGGGACGGAATTGGCCGTTGGAGCTTTCGCGGAAGTATTCGGCTGCGCAGCCGGTACCGCCGTATTGGTTAAATCCGTCCTTATTAAGCATATCATCGAAGTATGTCTTGGGGTCGGAGAGGGTGAATTTGACGTCTTTGTACTGTACCAGCAGTACCAGCGCACGTACTTCGCCGTTGGCGGGGAAGTTTGTGAAGCGACCTATTCCGCTGCTGGGGTCGCCGTTTGAGCGAGCCGGAGCATTAAGCCGCTGCGGTTTGACAGCGACATTGCGTGCCTGAATGCGCTGTGCGCGCAGTTCCGAGGTATTGATGTCGCTGAGGTTGGTGACATCAAGGTCGGGAGCGTCTTTCTTGGTGACGGAAATGCCGGTGGAGATGATGCGGCCGTCGGTTGCGACCTTGGCATAGCAATAACGTCCATCGGTATCGCGGCTGACGATATTTCCGTCATTCGTAACCATGTAATGTAGATATTCGTCGCCGACGATGCGGACTTCGATAGTCGTTCCATCGGGCTGTGTCACTGTACGCACTTCGCGCTTAGCGGGCACGGCGGCGGCACTGAGGGCAAGACCCAAAGTCGCCAGGGTGACGATTTTACGTTGCAATTTCATAAGATGTGTGTTTATGGTTTTATGTGTGTATATGTGTCAATTGCAATATCGGGGTGACCTCTTATCGGAAGGCCGACAACCGATGATTAACTTGCAAAGTTAATGATTATTTGTTATATATGACATCAAACGTTTGTTAAATAGGCGGAAAGGGCACAGAAACGGAAGGTCGGGCAAAGCCCGCATCCATCGTCAGGGCGATGCTGCGGAGCGCCCATGCAGGTATCTCGCCGTAGGATGTGGCGGGGTAACGGGAGTGGTCACCGGATGGCAATCTTGGCGGTACGGCCGTCTTCGGCGACCACGACATATATGCCCCGTGCAAGGCCGGAAACGTCGGTATTGCCGGCGACGGCACGGCGGCGAGTGATGCCGTCAAGCGAGTACACCGTAAAGCGCTCGGCGCCGACGACATATAGTACATCACCTTCTTGAACGACTTTCAGCGTCGGAACAGCCGTATCGACCGCGATGTCTTCAACGCCTTGGTTTTTATCATACAATCTGACGATGGCCAGCCCATTGGCCGGACAGTACTGGTAAATATTGACACAGTAGCCGTTGATGAAGCCTCCGATTTCCGGAATAATCCAGTTGGATACGGAGTAATTGCCGCCCTCTGTATAACCCTTGTTTCCGAGGGGGTCAAAGGAAGCTATGACCTTGTCTGTGGTGAGGTTGCGTATAGTGAGGCCGCCGAGATAGTTTTTGCCCGAGTTGTGCACGAGAAATTCATGGCCGCGATACACGAAGTATGCGAAACCGGTGGTGCTGTTGCGGGCCGGAGCGGTGGTGCCGGCACGCGTGGTGGACACGGCAATGTTGTCACCTCCGCAGTAGCGGTATATGCCGGTTCCGCGCACTTGGTACAACCAATTTTCGGAGTCATCCTCGATGGGGTAGACATACCCGGCAGTAGTACCGGTCATGGCAAGGCCGTCTTTGGAAACGCATTTGACGACTTTGCCTCGAGACATGCAGATGATATTGACCGCCGAGGCCTTGTTGGGATACAAGTATATATGCCCGTCGTCGCCGAAGACATCACCCGAAGCACTGATGAAGTTGGTCTGGCCGGCTATCGGCACTTCGCAAGTGACGGATACGGGCTCGGATTCTACCGTATAGTCATTAACGCCGCTTTCCGTCAGCCTATATATCAGAAACTCGTGCGTCGTACCGGTGGAAAGGTCGTTGCGCACAATCACATTGCCCCTGTCGTCACGGCAGCATCCGTAGCCGGCGCCACCGGGCAGTGTGGTCAGATAACCTTTAGTGTCGAAGATATTGAGTGTCTTTGTAGACTTATCGTTGATGTAGAATTTGCCATATACGGCTGTACCCTGCTGGGCGTTGGTGCCGTCTATAATCTCGGTGGGGGCGTTATTTGCGGCCACACTGCGTTCCCAGACACGTTCGGCGACAAAGTCCGCATTCTCGGCCGGTTCGTGTATTATTTCATCGTGCATCTGCACCGAGGCCAAACGGCCGTCGGCAGTGAGCACATGCACTCTGATGCCGTAAAGCCCCTCCTCGGCGCCTACGAAAGTCTCGACCTCGGACGTGATTCCCGTGGCAATTGAGACAACTTCGTCCAAAGGCTCGGCCTTTGCGGCATAATATGCCGCAAAAGACATCTTGCCGCTGTCGTCCAAGGACGCCATGTATGGTTTGGAGCCGCGGCGAAAAAAACAGCGACCCACGGCCGCTGTCGGGTCAAACTCGGTATAAGCCTTCATCTCGCCCGTTTCACGGTCAAAGGCGTATTCGCGGCACAATCGCTCCTTGTCGGATATCACCAGGAGATGGTCGCGCGATGTAGGTGTCACCACCACGCGGCAATCGGCAAGCGCTGCGGCGGCAATATCGGTGGCGGCGACAAACGATTTGGTCATCTTGCCGTCCTTGATGTACACGACACAGAAAGTCAATGTCGCGGCATCCCCGATTCGTGCCGGTAAATACATCCGGATATCGTCACGATTACCCGAAACGGCAAAACGTTCGTTCAATTCTACATCTCCTGCTGCAACGGCCTGCCCGGGCGCAGTGATTTCGGCAAGCACACGCGGTTGGGCTTCGGCGTCATCCCAGGTATATACCGTGAGGGGGTTGACGCCTGTCGATGCGGCCTTTACCTCGGAGACCGCCAGCAAATAACCATCGGCGGTATAGGCGATAGACTTGACGGCGACGTCCACGGGCATTTTGCGTTCCTTGAGCTTGAGACCATAGTAATCAAAATCGTATATGGCTACGCCCCCGTCTTTCTCCACCAAGACGCTCCACATATATCCGTGCATAGCGGCCATGCGCATTGTCGTACCGTTGATAACGTCCGGCGTCGGATAAGGGCCTCCGGACTGAGGTTTGTAATTGCCGCGAGGTAGCAGCTTATTGACGGGGTAGTCCACCTTATTGGGGACTATGGATGCCAAAGGGTCAAGCTCGGACACCGTCTTGGGATCAAGATAGTCGGTGGTGACAAAATCACAGCCCCAATTGCCGTATTTCACGTAATCGGCATCGGAATTAAGCGTCCACATATTGACCTTGAGCCCCGCTTCATGGAATTTCTCGACGGTGGACTTATCGAAGTATCCGGCCTGAATGTCAACGTCTATACCTTGGGCCACGCACCAGTCAAAATGATTGGTCCAGTACTGCCCCGTCAGGAATTGCAAGGTGATGTCGGGATAGTTTTTTCGTATATACTCCAGGCATGGTTTCATGGAAGTCAGAATGATGCACTTGTCGCGAAAGCCTTGCTCCTCGATGAATTTGATCAGCAACGGGATATTGGAACAATCGTTTGAATTGATGCCGGTGGCCCATTTGAGCTCGATGAGCGGCCGCACGTTGTACTGACGGCAGACATCCAAGTACTCCTTGGCCGAGCATAGACGCCCTGTATAGGCCACTCCGCCACGTGTCTGCGACAGCGGCTCGGCCTGCAACTGTTCGAGCGTCGATGAGGCGATGCTCAGGGTGCCGCCAAGGCGCGTGAGGTCATCATCGTGCGTACACACAAACTGCAAATCTTTGGTCACTTTAATGTCTGTTTCCAGGTACTGATAACCCATCTTGGCGCCGTTCGTAAACGACTCCACCGAGTTTTCAAGCCCATATAGACAGCCACGGTGTCCCACAAATATCGGTTTGGCCGAAACGGCCGACATCGACATAACCATGGCAAGTGTCAACATTATTCTTTTGATCATAGTCGTGGTAAAGGTTGTCGGTTATCGTAGATATAGTTTTATCGCCCAAAGATATACATTATTTCTGATATTACCATCATCCGCACCTCGCATTGTGTATTTTGCCGACTCAACCCCCAAGGCCGATTTATCATATCCCTCACCCCCCAAAAAAAGACGGCCACCGAGACGGATATCCCGGTGGCCAATATTGTTTATGTCTGAATTGTCAGGAACGTCATCGCAACATTTTGGTGCAGCGGCGAGTGCCGTCGCTGTAGATGTCCGTGCGGATGGTGATGCTGCGCTCGGCCGGCGCTTCGAGACGTCGTCCGGCCAAATCGTGGTACTCGGTGGCAACGACTTGCGCATCGTCCGCCGCCACGTCATTCACACCGTCCTTGATGGGCAAGATATTCTTGAAGTTTTTCCATTCGGGAGCGGTCTTGTATGCCTCGATTGCTTCTTCGGGCACGTACAGCGTAGCACGCTCGTACATGTCGTAGCCGTGATAGAGGCCGAAGGCACCGCCGCTTGTCTCCGGTGGCACGGTGTACTCGCAAGTAATCTTTTTTATAGATGGAGAATTCGGACAGATAAGCGAGCCAAGATATGGTGAGGCACCGTTGATTTTGGACTTTGTAATTTTGAGGCTCTCCAACTCGCGTGCATCTATTGCAAGCATACCGAGTTGCACCGAGCCGGGGATTGTCAGCTCTTTGTTATGGCATGTTATCAATGTTTTTCCGAGGATTTGAGTTCCGAGAACCTGTGCGCCGTCCTCTATGACAAGTTTCTCGGCTTCGATGCCGGCAGCGGCTGAAACCACCTTAATCGTTCCGGGGAGTGTCACCGTAGCACCGGGCACAACGTATTTCATCGCACCGATGTATTCCACTGTCTTGGGAATATTGATGGCTTTGATGGTGTTGTGCGAGCCGCCATAATTTCGGTTGAAACCTATTACTTTCAATCCTTCGGGCAAGGATATCTCCAAGTCCGAGCTTTCGTTCTCGGGATACTCGGAAAGCCACATAAATCCGAATACGGGATATTCGGTGCCGTTGATAGTTACTTTCTCGGGCACGGTGATTTTGCCGGAATACTTCACGCTTTCATCATTATTCGGAATTACGATAGCCCCGGCGTACTTGTATATGGAGGCATTGTAGTTGTCTCGAACGGTCTCATTGACCGCATATCTGAGATTGCCCACCGTGTATGTCGGCAGTCCGTAGAAGGAGGTGTCCTGTATGCCGTCTTCGATAGCGCGGATTCTTTCGAATACCCCACACCGGGTCGGCCTTGTATGCCTCTATTGCCACCCTCGGTACATAAAGTGTCGCGCGGTCGCACATCGTGGGATGGTAGTCGTAGCCGTGAGGGTCATCGGGATTGTCATTGGGGTATAACGGGTCAAAGACGGATTTTTCGAGGCGGAAGGCGTCCTTATGCGCTTTGGGAGGATTTTCGTATTCGCAAGTAATGGCCATAATGTCATACGAACTGTCACAGAAACCGTCGCTAAATTCGGGTGACGCATCTTTATTGGCGGACTTCTTGATGATTAGGTGCTTCAAGTTGTCGGCATACAAGGACGAATACCCGAGCTTTATCGTGCCGGGTACGGTCAAGACTGCATTGTTACATCCGAGCGAATAGCCGGAACAATGCTCCACGCCATCCTCAATACTCAAATTGTCTGCCCATACAAAAGCCTGGTAGCCGATTTGCTTTACGCTCCCCGGAATTGTCAATTCCGGTAAAGTGTATCCCATACTGGCGATGAAGCGCACGGACTCGGGGATATTGAGAGACTTGATCTTTATGCCTCCTAATCCCATAGTGATGCCAATCACCCGAATTGTGTTAGGGAGTGTGATCTCAAGATCTTCGCTTTCATTTTCGTGCGTTTCTGACAGGTTGACAAAACCGACAACGGGATACTCGTGGCCTTCAATCACCACTTTTTCGGGAATGACAATCTTCCCGGAGTACTTCTTGTCCTTATCCATATTGGGGACGACCGTGGCCCCGAAATTGCCGTCAAATGACAAAAGGGGCCGTTGGCTTTCGTCGGTATATAAGGCATACGAGATGCCGTCTATTGTGTATACCGGCAGGTTGTAATATTCTTGTCCGGTATTAGTCGATTGTTCTGCCGCATCCGGCAGGACAAAGCTCCCCGGTGTGGCGATCTGTGCATATGCACAGCACACGCCCAAAGCCACTGCTGTCAGCAGCGCTTTCACTCTTCTGGCGGTTCTGTTCATACTCAGGTGTTTTTAAGGTTGGTATTCTTTCTCTCTCTGTCCCCGGATGTCCAAGTGATTTCTAAGGGGCATTGGCGGGAGAGAGGATTTATTCACGGCAAATTTACACAACGATTTTCCGATATGCAAATTTTCTACAAAATAATTCTCGTACTAAATGAAAAATTCTTCCGTCATGTTTTCAACCGATTGCGCAGTCTTATTGAACTCCGGAGTTATATAAACAGTGAGAAACGGCAAAACAATGTAACAATGCGATTGGCAGCACCCGACACTTCATTCGCACCCGACACATTTCGGGACAGCAGCAGGATGCGAGATGGCCGGCGGTCGAGGCAGCGGCTGCTCACTGCTGCGGACGGGAAGTCAAAAGCGACAGGAAGCGATCGGCTATGGCCGAGGCGGCAAAGCGGTCGGCTATGGCTGTATGCATGGCAGCGCGGTCGGCTGCAATATCACGGCAGGAGGCGCGTTCGGCAAGTTGTGCATCTATGGCAGAGGCTATGGCTTTGGGGTCGTCGGGACACAGCGAGCCCAGCGAAGTATCCGTGACGATGTCCGACTGCCCGCCGTGCGAGGTGGTGACCGCACGTGCGCCGCAGGCTATGCCTTCGATAAGCGTGCCGGGGAGCGTCTCATATCGCGAAGTCGAGAGCACGATGTCAGCGCGTCTATACAGCAACGGCAACATCTCCATGCCCACACGTCCGAGGGCGAGGTGTGGCATACGCAGCTCGTCCAAGGCATGAGCATCGCGTATTTCGCCGAAAAATACCGCGAAAGCGCCGTCGGCCGTAACAGCATTGAGCGCCTCCACGGCCAAAGGGAGGTTTTTGATTGGGTCGTCAAGACGTGCTGCGCCCATGACGATGACGCGTGCATCCTGCGGCACGTCCGGGAAGGCAGCCACTTCGCCGACAGGCATGAATGATTCCACCGGGAAGGCATTAGGCACCACCGAGATGTCTGCATCACGCATCAGCGAAGACTCGCGACAACGTTCAGCCAGCCAATTGCTGACGGCGACAAAGCGTATGGGCACGGCTTCGTATAAGGCCTTCTTAGCTGCCTGTGTACGCGTGGACAGGTCGGTGGCATGAGGCCGTCCGTGCAACAGCGGACAAGCGCCGCAAACGCCCGTAAGGCGGTCGCAGCCGTCCACGGTATGGTGGCAAATGCCGGTGGCATTCCATAGGTCGTGCATCACCCACAGTATATGCTTATCGGGAAATGCGGCGTGCAGCCGTTGTATGCCGCGCAGCGACACCGTTCCCTGATTGACCCAGCCGAGAACCACGACATCTGCATCTGCAACATCCGGATGCTGCCACAGCGGCAGTCCGGCCGTAGCCGTAGAAATCTTGAAGAGATTGTCGCGTCGCACCCCGCGATGGCGGAAGATGTCTATATGCTCGGCCAGAAAAGCCATGTGCACCGCCGTAGACGATGCTAACGGCCTGACTACCGGATCGTCCGCAGAGACGTTGGCAGCCAGCACCACAACGTCCACTCCGCAGTCGCGCAAGGCGTGCGCAAGGCGCAGGGTGACCACGGCGGCGCCGCCGCGACTGTCGCTATGTGTGACAAGGGTGATTTTCATCGTGACAAGTGCAAGCGTTTGGGCAGCCGTATACCCTCGTGGCGTATGACTACAATGACAAAAGCCGCAATAAGCAGTGTGCGCAGGGGCAGACGCAACCATACCTGCGGCATATCAATAACGTACATTCCCACAGCGTATAACACTGCCGCAAGGACAAAATAAGCGGCGATGCGTCGCAACGGATAGCCGATAGGATACTTGGCTCGGCCTACAAAGTAGCTGGCGACCATCATCACCGTATAGCATGCCAGCGCCGCCCAAGCACAGCCCATATACCCCATACGCGGCACCAGAATGACATTGCCGAGAATGGTTATGCCCAAACCCAGCAGCGAGAAGTACATACCCCAGACGGTCTTGTCCGTAAGCTTGTACCACAGCGAGAGATTGAAGAATATGCCGAAAAAAAGCTCGGCAAGCATCACTATCGGCACCACCTGCAAACCGCTGAAATATTTGGGCGAAATAAAGTACTTAAGGATGTCTATATAGAACATCACACCGAGGAAAATCACCAAGGCGAATATGACGAAGTACTTCATGGCATCGCGATAGGCTTGGAGGCGTTCTTCGCCCTTATCGCGACTTTGGGCAAAGATAAAAGGCTCGTAAGCAAAACGGAAGGCCTGTATGAACATCACCATCACAATGGCAATCTTGTAATTGGCTCCGTAGATGCCCAAGCCGTCCATAGCCTGCGCCTTGTCCGCTACCAGCGACGGATACAGGATTTTGTCTATAGTCTGGTTCATAATTCCGGCAACGCCCAGCACCAGCAGCGGCGCCGAGTACACAATCATCGAATGCCACAGGCGGCTGTTGAAGCGCCAGCGGAAGCCGCGCAACTCGGGCAACAGCATCACCAGCGTCAGTAACGACGATATGAGATTGGCCAAAAATATGTATCCTATGCCGAAAGAAGGATTGTAGAACCATGACACGGTGGCCGGAGCTACGCGCATCAGCCACGGACACAGCAGGATGAAGAACAGATTGAGCACGATGTTGACGCCTATATTGACAAGTCGCAGCACCGCAAAGCGCACGGGGCGCTTGCGATAGCGTAGATACGAGAACGGTATGGCCGTAAAGGCATCGGCGGCCACGCATACGGCCATCATCATTACATATTCCGGATGGCCGTCGCACTCCATCCACGTCGTCACCGGGTCGAGAAACAGCGCCACCAGCACCACAAAGGCTGTAGAGGATACCGCCAGCGATATCAGCGAGGTGGAATATACCTCCATGGGGTCTTTCCAACGGTCGTGATTGGCAAAACGGAAGAAGCCCGTTTCCATACCATATGTCAGTACTATGAGCGCCAAGGCCACCACCGAGTACACGTAGGTGTTAACGCCATACTCGGCCGGGGTGAATTTGATGGTATATAGCGGCACCAGACACCAGTTGAGAAAGCGCCCGATGATACTGCTCAGGCCGTATATGGCCGTATCTTTCATCAATGATTTTATCGAACCCATATCGTATGTCTATGCGTCGAGGTTGTCAAAAAGTCCAGGCATATCGTCCGCCGACATCTTGACGCCCAAATGTTTGAAAGCCTTTAGCGTGACTTCGCGCCCGCGCGGAGTGCGCTTGACAAAACCCTCCTGTATCAAGTAAGGCTCGTACACCTCCTCGACGGTGCCGGTGTCCTCGCCCAAGGCTGTGGCTATGGTGGACAGCCCCACCGGCCCTCCGCCGAACTTGTGTATAATCGTGGACAACAGCTTGTTGTCAATCTCATCAAGGCCGTACCTATCAATATTAAGCGCCTCGAGCGCATATCGCGCAATGGCCATATCGATGGTGCCGTCGCTTTTGACCATAGCAAAATCGCGCACACGGCGCAGCAAGGCATTGGCAATGCGCGGCGTGCCGCGACTACGCATAGCTATCTCAAGGGCCGCATCATCGGTAATGGGAACCTTCAGCAACGCCGCACTGCGCCGTATAATGCGCTCCAAGGTGGCGTGATCGTAATATTCGAGATGGCAATTGATACCGAAACGCGCACGCAGGGGAGCCGTCAGCAGGCCGCTGCGAGTGGTGGCACCCACGAGCGTAAACGGGCTCAATGACAATTGCACCGAACGCGCCCCCGGGCCCTTGTCTATCATAATGTCTATGCGGTAGTCCTCCATGGCAGAGTACAGGTACTCCTCAACCACGGGACTGAGGCGGTGTATCTCGTCTATAAACAGGACATCGTTTTCTTCGAGCGTGGTCAGAATGCCGGCCAAGTCACCGGGCTTGTCCAGCACCGGGCCGCTGGTGACCTTGAAGCCTACGCCCAATTCGTTGGCTATGATGCCGGCGAGCGTAGTCTTGCCCAGTCCGGGAGGCCCGAAAAGTAATATATGATCCAAGGCCTCATGGCGCATACGCGCCGCCTCGACAAAGACCTTGAGGTTGGCAACAATCTTTTCCTGCCCGTTGAAGGCTTCGAAATGATTGGGGCGTAAGGCTCGCTCGAAGTCCTTGTCCCGCTCGGAGTTGCGTATATCGAAATCCTGTTCTTGATTCATTGTTCTGTTCGTTTGATATTGACGGCGCGATCCACGGCATCTACGATGGCCTGCGGGGTGACGGCATCGAAACATCGATAGTCGCCGAAGCGACATTCCTTTTTGCCGAAAATCGAGCAAGGACGACACGCAAGGGTGTCATCACCAAGCATCAGCGAGGCCTCACCCTTCCACGGAGTGAAGCCGGCCGCGGGATGCGTCGCACCCCAGATGCTGACCACGGGCACGCGGCACAGCGCCGCCAAGTGCATATTGCCGCTGTCCATAGACACCATAGCGTCCAAACGCGAGATTACGTCTATTTCGCCGGCAAATCCGACCTTAGCCGCAGCCATATCGACCACATCGAGACCTTTGGCACTCAACTGCGCCTTCCATTGCGCCAGCACCGGCGTCTCGGTCTTGCCGCCGCCGAAGAGGTATATCCGTGTGCCCTGACGGTGCGCCAGTTCTTCGACTACGGCAAGCATACGCTCCGGCGGATACACCTTGCCGCGATGTGCCGCAAAGGGGGCAATGCCTATACGTGTAAATGCTGCCGATGGGCAGTCCTCCGCCACGGCTTCACTGCTGTACCCGGCAAATTCGTTCGGATGACACTCCAATCCGAGTGCGGTAAATACGTCCGCATAACGGTCGATGACGCGCTCCAAGGGTTGAGCCGCCAAGGCTCCGGCGGCACACAGGCGGCGACGCTGTCGGCGTTGCTTGTCCAGACGGCACACACGCACACCATGCAGTCGCAGACATTGCGACAAAATTCCGGTGCGTAATACATTGTGCAAATCGGCAAAGTCGGTTACACCTTTTCGGCGCAAGTCCGATGCCAAGCGCCACATTCCGATAGCGCCCTTATATCGGCCTTCGCGTAAGTCGATGCCAAGCACCTCAAGATTGTCCGGCCGCTGTCCGTATATCGGCGCAAACGCCTTGCGCGTCACCACCACGAAGCGCACATCCGGATTGGCGGCACACGCGGCATACACTGCCGGTACCGTCATCGCGATGTCCCCCATGGCCGAAAACCGTGCCACAGCCACCGTTCGTATCTCTTTAGCTTTGGATTTTACCAAATAATCTGAAGTATAGAGGTTATACCTAATTTTTGATGTACAATTTCGGTGGCACCGGCTTATATTTCGTCGTCACCATGACCCATATCGCCATCATATTTTCAATTGAATTACCGTTATGATTCGCGAAATATGCATAGCTCATCCGCGCGGAGTACGGTTTTTTTTGCCTTACTTTTTGTCGGCGGCGTAGAGGACCGGGTTGGTGGAGGGGTCGTTGTACATTTTCATCTGGCGGTAAACCTTCATGTACTTACGTCCGGCGGCAATGTCCTCCAGGAGGGTGTCGATGGCGGCGGTGAGGTCGGCACGCTGTTCGCGCAGCACTTCGAGTTTGGCTTCGCAGCGTGCGCGGTGCTCGGCAGTAGCATCTTGACGTGCCACTTGCTCGGCCATGTGATAAATTTTCAGCGCCAATATGCTGAGACGGTCAAGCGCCCATGCGGGGCTCTCGGTGTTGATGGTAGCATCGGGTTGAGGCACCACTGCCGAGTATTTTTCGCGGAAATACGTATCCAGTTCCTCGACCATATCGGTGCGATCCTGGTTGGACTTGTCGATGCGGCGCTTAAGCACCAGGGCCTCCACGGGGTCGATGTCCGGGTCACGTATGATGTCCTCCATATGCCATTGGGCGGCATCGATATGGTTCTTGGCAAAGAGTGTATACTCGATGGTGCCGGGTGTATACGGATTGGCGCACGGAGCGTCGATGTCATCGGCGATATGGTATGCCTCGGTGGCGGCTTCGAAGATGCCGTAGCAATGCTCGGCAAAGGTCTTGTCAGTAGTCATATTTCGGTGGCTGTTTGGTTATCTTGCAAAGTTAGGCATTTCCGCCGACATTTCCGCCTGAAAAATTCACCGCCCTACACTCGGTATGTTCCACAGGCGCAGGATTTGTGCAAAACGGCAAAATGCCGGATATTTTTCGTGCGTCATATATTAATGACAGCATAATCATCGCACCTTATTTATTAGGCCGAATATTATGCTTTTATGTCCTGTTTAAGCCTATTAAGACGCTTTTTCAACATATCGATATACTTATCCTGTAAATCCCGGCTTAGAAAAGAACTTTTTATAACCTCCTCAAACTTGGATTGCAGTCTGATGTATTTATCAATCAGGCGCGTAACCACCACCGGCTGTATATCTAACACTTGTGCCGCCTTGATAAAATCTTCTCGCTTCAGATTCTTCTTGCGTCCATTCAAGGTCAACGCCAATTCCTCATCGTCCTTTGGATTAATAATTGCCGCATTTAGTAGGTCATAGGCCGGAGCCAAACATATACCTTGTCCGACGTCATACAACGAAAAGTTTTTCAAGTGCATATCGTTATTTCCGGTCAGCCAACAAAACAGCACCACCTCAAAGTAATTTGTGACATCCATTTTGGGCAGCGATGAATATTTCAATATCGTCTTGCCTACACGTTCATAACTACTCTTGTATTTATATTCGGTCTGTCGTTCGGTCAATTGACACATATCCTCCATCGCAATTTTTTCTCCGCTCGGAGTCCGATCTATACGCCGAGTAAGATAGCATATCGAATCGTCCGCCATTCGCATCAATGTATGCGGAACAACATTGATATGTGCCGCCTCGGCAAGATGCATAGTTAAATCTTCGACCTCCGGCATCATTTTGTATTGTGAGGTCTGAGGCTTACAGATATATCCGCCCCAAAGTCCGACAATAGTCAATCGCTTGCTACCTTCATGGTCTTTTAGATGCAACGACAACTTGGGCTGCACTCCGGTCAACGATGTCTTATTTTCAATAATTTGCATCGCCAACCGGTCGAGTTGCCGTATTGTATAATCAAACGTCGGTAATGCTGTAGTGCCAAAAAATTTTTCGCAGCACGCCGGATGCATATCCTTTTCACCCGTTTTCAATGGTCGGTAGCAAAACAAGCACTTACTCATAATTTTCCTCCTTATCTTCTATAGCAATAACACTTACAGCACCTATACAATCCCTGCAACAGGTCAACAACAATGCCATTCGGTCGAGAATGCTAATGTCTGTATTGCGCAAGGCTACATCCAACAACCATCCCTCAGGTATCAAACCATCAAAAAACGGGAACAATACTTGACTCTTATATGCCTCTTTTTGCAGTGGCAAAGTCAAGCTGATAGGCTTCGCTGTATCCGGCGAAAGGTATTCGGGCAGATAGACAAATTCGTAGCCGGTATCATCCTCCGTCAAAATGCCGGCCAATAAATCTTTATAATATATCCGAGCTCGTCTCATAAATATACACTATTATTTGAGGGTTAGTTCTGAAAGCAATCTTGGCCGGTGTTTTGTTCTCTGACCTTGGGGACGGCAATCATCTCGTAATTAAAAAAATCAAGGAGCTGATTGACTTTGTCGAGACGTAACGATGCTTTGCCTTGCTCAAGATCGCGCACAAAACGCAGTCCCACGCCGGACTTCATCGACAACTCTTCTTGTGTCATTCCATACTTCTTGCGTTGCTTTTTTACGGTGGCAGACAAATTATTCATATCTTCATTATATTCTGTAATCGTGCTATAAATCAAGCTATAATATACCGAGTTATGTCGAATTCAAGCCAACAAACGACGTCTCATAAAAGATTACATCACATCTCGCCGACAGCGAAACTATACCTCTTCGGGTACAAAGTTACATATTTTTCTTGATATTATACCTTTTGGGGTATATTAATTGTTTTTTACTCGCGTGCTATACCCTTTCGGTTATAAAAAAGAGCGCAATGCCGGAACATCACTCTCATTATACGGTAAGGTCTCAGGTCAGAGAACATCTGTTTTTTCTGATAGAATCCAATCAATCAGTTTTTTTCCGATTTAGCCATTTGCATATCATAGCGTAATTGGATACGCAATAATAATGCAGCAGGAACTCCGAGAGCTGCCTCAAAGAGAAATGCCGTAGTCGTAGTAAGAGACCTGCGGCCATTGAGGATTTCATTCAATGCCGTATGCGACATTACAATATTCTCCGCCAACTTCCGTTGGGAAATTTTTTGGTACTCGATTTCATCTTTGAGTACTTCTCCGGGGTGAGAGGGATAAGCCCCAAAATCGTTGTCAGACATAATGCTTTTATTCGGCGTATAAATCAATTTTTATAAGCATAATCCCGGCATCGGAATTACTTCTGTTTGCTTGTTCTTAGACTGAAACATAGCATCATACAAAATTACGGAGGGGAGACGTCGCGGCGCCTCCCCTCCTGTATTATGGGATTATGATATCGTGCTTATTTTGCGTCCCAGGTGCAGTCGATGGGTTCGAACTTGCCGGGGGCGGTGACGCGGAAGCGAGCGGTGTATGGCGTTGTGGATGCGCCATCATAAGCATAGAAGTTGATGGTATAGATGACATCTATTCCGGCTACGGGAACTGCATCGGCGTGCAATGTGGCCAGGGCGCCGGGCATAACTTCGTTCATGAAGCGAGTCTTTTCGAGGGCTACAACAGCAGCATCGTCCATATCTTGATACTCGGCGGGATACTGACCCTTGGCAGCGGAGGGACGCAGGTCGACGTTGCCTTGGAATGCGGATGTGCCGCTATAGTACTCGTTGTTGCCATAGGAGGATACGTAGAACTTACCGCTCTTGATGTCGGTGTCGCCCAGAGGCACGCAGATGTTCTCGTATACCCAATTTACACAAGCCTGATAGTACTTGGTGGAGAGTTCCTGGCCTTTACCGGCGGGCAAGGTGATGGTGACGCAGGGGTCATACATCCATTTGCCGGCGTTGCGTACAAACTGGTTGGTGACCGCTGTGATGCCGGTATTGAGAGTCCATACGCCGTCTTCGCCGCAGATGTACGGGTCGCAGGCGTACGAAGTAACCTTGGCCTTGGAGTCATAGTATAGGTAAGCAACATTGGTGGACTCGCCGGGCTGAGCATAGGGGTACTTGGCTGCGAGGTAGCGCGGCAGGTACTTGGTGGGCTCGGTAAGGTTCTGGTACTTCTGACCCATGGCTGTGTAATCGCCGGGGTTGAGGACGCAGAAGCCCGAAGCGGCTACCCAGTTACTGCCGTTGAAGTGGTACATGGCGTTGTATCCGGTGGTGGGCACGGTTACAGCCGGTGCGTTGTGACGACGCGGGGCGGCGGTGACGGTTTTGCCGTCCACGGCGGTGACTACGAAGTTGCAGAATCTGCCGCCGGCAATGGCGATGAAGTATCCGGTGATGGAGGCTTCGCCGTCGTTGGTGAATAGGCCGCGCAGAGCATCAGTGATACCATAGACACTGCCTTGAGCTTTCTCGGTGCCTTCGGGTTTGACGTTGATGTTGCGCTCGGTTACCGTAACTTTACCTTTGATGGTTGCGTATACAGCCAGTTCGTTTTCTGTGCGTGTAATCAACTGATCCCATTCGGCGGCGGTGTAAGACTTGGCGGCGGGATAGGTGACTGCCTGTGTGCCGACGATTTCGACTTCGGCCGAGGCTCCGGTCACCTGGAAGCCCTTGTTGTAAGCGCCGATGGTGCCGTTAACCTTAACCTGATTGCCGACAGCTTGCGATTTGGCGTCGAAGCTGCTGCCCATGTATACGAAGATGCTGCCGGAATTGTCGGTGATGACGTATCCCTGGCCACATACAGCCGTAACGACAGCGTTGATTTCAACCTGGTCGTCGACTTTCACGCTTCCGATGACATCGGAAAGAGTGAAGGAGGGGGTTTCGCCACCGCCTACATTTCCGAACACAGGTTCCTGCTCGGACTGCGCGTACGAAACTATGCAATAGAGTCCGTCGTTAGCATCGGCTTCGTTGTTGAGAATCTTACCGAGATACTTGTTGGCGGGATGCGAGGGAGCAAATCCGTCGATGAAGTTGTCTTCGGATTCCCAGACATAAGCCTTGTAGTCGTCCGAGGAGACGGTGTACTGCTGTGCAGCGGCGGCTTCCGAGACTTCGGGAGCTACGGGACCGGCAACGTTGTAGGTCACTTTGACGCCCGAGCCATCGGTGAGAGTAAAGTACTTGAAGGAATTGGAGGCGAGGAATGCCGGGAGGTATTTCTCGGCCGGAATGGCATCGGAGAAAGCCTGGCGGGTGGCCACGGCAGCGAGGTCGGCCTTGAATTCGTCGCCTGCGAGAGCCTTGTTTGTGGCGTTGGAGGCGATGGCCTTGTAGTCATCGGCAGTGAGGGTGTACTCTATGTTCTGCTTGTTGGAAATAGGCTGGTCCTTTTGGTCCTCGAATCCATCGAGGTCGTTGTTCCAATCGTTCTCGTCGCAGGCGGTGAGTGTCAAGCCCATGACCGCTGCCAACATCGTGCTGAATATATATCTTGTTTTCATAATGATGTATGTCGTGGAATGTTGGTTGGGTTATTAGAAGTTGACGCGAAGTTTCATGGCGTAAGTGCGGCCGAAGCTGTAGAATACGCGGAAGGCATTTTCCCATGTGCCGGTTTCGGACGACGGGGTGTATGCGTCGACTACGTAGTTGTAGTTGAAGAGATTGTGCACGTTGCCGGAGAGTGTGGCTTTGAGGCCGCCGATTTCGAAGGTATAGGCGGCGTTGAGGTCAAGCTGTTGTCCCCAGGGAATACGCCATGGATCGGCCACCTTGACGGTGCCGTTGGGAGTATAGGACGATGAGCTTATGGTGTAGTCGCTGTAGTTGTTGGCGGCCACGGTCCAATCGAGGCCTACGCGCAAGCCCTTGAAGGGACGGAATGTTGCTCCGAGAGCGGCGGTAATCTGTGCACTGCCGCCTACTTTGACGCCTTTTTGCTCGAGTGTGGCGTGGATGTGGTCTTTGGCAAGGATGCCGCTGGCAACAGAACCTGCGAGGTCGGCCAGAGGTTGGCCAAGCTGGTTGTAGAAGTAGCCGGTCGAGTTCGAATCCCACTGATAGTCGCCGATAGATGCCATACCATTGACTTCGATCCAGCGTGCGGGGATGAAGGTGAAGTTCAATTCGAGACCCATGTGGCGTGCGTCTACACCGGCCATATTCATATAGTAGCGGTCACCGGCGTGTTCGCCTACTTCGATGTTGCCCGTACGAGTAGTGGTCTTGTCCATCCACTTGGTGTAATAGGCGTTGAAGGTGGCCGAGAATATGGGCGAGCCGAAGCCGTAGCCCAATTCGGCGGAGAATACTTTCTCGTTGATGGGGTCGGGGTTGGCGGCATTGGATGTTGCTTGGCTCAAGAATACGCCGGAGGCGAAGAAGGGAGCGCGGCTGATGTATCCGACGTTGCCGTATACATTGTTGTGGCGGTCAAGGTTGTAGTTGATACCGAACTTGGCCGTTCCGCCCAGGAAGTTGTATGTGGGGGATTTGGAGTGTTCCTTGTCATAGTAGAAGTGGTCGACGCGCTGGTATCCGGTGTTGCTCAACGATCCGGAGAGGACGATGTTCATGCGACGGTCCAGCAGGGTGTATTCGCCTTGTGCATATACGCCTTCCTGGTTGGTGCGTCCTTCGTAGTCGCGGTATACAACATCACCGACACCGAGTTTTTCGTAACGCCAGTTGGGGTCGGCGGCAGCGGCGTTGTTTTCTACCTTGACATTCTTACGGCTGGAGTCGTCCATGTAGTATTCGCCGTCATAGAGGTCTATGATTTTGTTGTTGTGGAAGCCTACATAGTAGCGCATGTCGATACCGGCTGTGAAGCGCAGTTTATTGTCAAAGAAGCGGTTGTTGTATGTCGAGATAAGTCCGTACCAGTTGTGCGAGTTGTTGGACTGAGACATTACCATATTCGAACCGGTAGTGGATGCGCGGTTCATCAGTTGGATTTCGTCGTAAGCGAAGGTTCCGTCTTCGTGACGGAAGAGGGTATTGGGCACACCGTTGGTTGCGCCATACCACGAGGAATTGCTCAGCGAAGTGCCGTTGTATGTTCCGCGGCCTTGGCCGGAGTATCCGCCGCCGGTAGCGATGGATACATATGCGGTAGTAGACAGCGAGGACTTGTCGTCAATCTGCCAGATGTGGGCCAGCGAAATTTGGGGCTTGTGGTAGGTGTTGCGGTTGGAGCTGCGTACCTTTCCGTCAAGGCCGAAGCCGTAAGTGGGATTGTACTTGTAGGGGCTGTCGCTGTCCATGACGCGCTTGGCGTAGGTCTGATATTCCATGATGGTAAGACCGTCCTGGCTTGAGCGCTTGTTGTGGTTTTGGGGAGCGCCGAAGGCTGTCAAAGACAATTGATGACGGTCATTGATGCGCTTGGAGATGTTGAGGAAGTAGCTGTACGAGTTGAAGTCAGTGCCCTGTACATACCCGTCACCCCAGCGGCGAGCGCCTTGCAGAGTGATGGCCCAGCCGTTTTTCATCAGGCCGGTGGAGACGTTCATGCCTATGTTGTTGAGGCCGTCGTTGCCAAATCCGTAGAACACGCTGCCGCCGCGCTTGGCGTCAAGGCTGCGAGTAGTGATGTTGATGGTACCGCCGATAGAGGGAGCCGAGAGTATAGCTGCACCCAGACCGCGTTGTGTCTGGATGTTGGAAGCCACGTCACCAAGGCCTGCCCAGTTGGACCAGTACACCCAGCCGCCTTCCATATCGTTGACGGGAATACCGTTGACGAGGACAGCGACGTTGGCGCTTTGGAAGCCGCGCATGTTGATTTTGGCATCACCAAAACCACCGCCGTCTTTGGTAGCCCAGACGCCGGGAGTGGTTTTGAGTACTTCGGGGAGTTCCTGCGTACCGAGTTTGTACTCGATGTCAGCGGCATTTACCTGGCTGACGGCCACAGGGGTCTGGCGTGTGCGAGCCAGAGACTGCGTAACGACGACGTCGTTGAGAACTTCGGCCTGCGTGGGAAGGGTGATGGTTCCCATATTGCGGGCAGCGGCGACTGTGACAGCTTTGCATCCTACAAAGCTAAAGGTGAGTGTGGATGTCTTGGCCGGGACGGTCACGTTGAAGTGTCCGTCGACATCAGTGGTGCCTACGGCATTCTTGCCGGTGATGACCACACTGGCGCCAATGATAGGTTCGCCGTCTTGGTCAACGACAATACCGGTACATTTCATGGTGCCTTGGGCGAGCATGCCTATGCATGTCAGGCACATCACCACGAATACTGATAATAGTCTTTTCATTCCAAAAAATGTGATTTAGTGGTTAGGGTGAATATTAATATATCTAATTACAATTTTTCATGTTAAATATAAGCCTTTGGAAAAGGCACTAAAGACGCTTTCGAAACCATACGCAGTCCCGAAATAGTTGTGAATCAATCGCTTTGTATCATTACTCAGAGGGTAAATCTGTTTAACGTGCATTCAAAGGTAGCAATAATCTTTAACATAGCAGCTATTCCGCCGCAAAATAGTTTTGCGCAAAAGCAATCTCGGGCTTCCGTGGGTCGCCGTTTTGGGCTATAAGGTAGCAGGCATAGCGCGTCAACAGTATGTCATCTATCTGACGTTCAGCACCTGATCCAAGCAAGACCATTTTCCCGACGTTGGAAAAATGGTCGGTAATTGACTCTCCTGCATTTACGCAGGACTCTTTGGCCCTGTTTATAGCTTCTTTGAAACGATCCCATCGGGCATATCCCAATACAGGGTAAAGCTCACGTGCACTCCAACATTCAACGCCTTCATATTCTATGGCTATGGCCTCGAAGCTCTCGAATAATTGTTTGGTTTCTTCTGCTTTCATTTCATGGTCCTTTAATACTACCGCAAAAGGTAGCCATTTTTCTTAAAGCGTGAAAGGCGGTGGTGGCGGGATACCGTCAGGTGTTGCCGGTAAGACGCATGGCTATGTGCCACATGGCTATGGCGGCAGAGACGCTGACATTGAGCGAATGTTTGGTACCGAATTGCGGTATTTCGAGATAGATGTCGCTGGCAGCCACCACGGCCGGGTCCACGCCATCAACCTCGTTGCCTACGACTATTGCATATCCGCGTCCGTCCGTTGGCGCAAAATCTTGGAGCGAAACACTTCCGTGCACCTGCTCGAGACAGCACACAGCATATCCGCGGCTGTGCAATACGGATATGGCTTCGAGGGTATTGTCATAGTAAGACCAGTCCACCGAATCTTCGGCACCGAGGGCTGTCTTGTGTATCTCCACCGATGGAGGTGTGGCGGTGATGCCGCACAGGCACACATGTCGCACGGCAAAGGCGTCACATGTACGAAAAATTGCACCTATATTATTGAGCGAGCGTATGTTGTCCAGTACTATTATCAACGGCAGTTTTTCCTTGGAATGGAATTGTTCTATAGTATCGCGGTGCATCTCTGCGGTGGTTTTTTTGCGTGGCGCACCGGCGGTCATGGTGCTTTCGGGCGTCCATCCGGGGCGCAGGAAGTGCATGGGTCTCATGACAAACGTGCGTGCGGCAGCATGCGGATGCGGAATTTTGAGCCGCGGATGCGAATACACCAAGTCGTCTATGGCTATGATGTCGATGTCGATGCTACGGTCTATGTAGTCGCCCAAGGAGTTGCGGTGTGTCTCGCCGGGGGCTATGATCTGCTCTATAGCCTGTATTTGATCCAATAATGCAAGGGGTTCCACTTGCTGTCCCTCCGGGAGATCGATGGCGATGCCGACGTTGATAAACCGGTTGACTGTATCGAAGCCCCATGCATCGCTCTGTATTTCCGGGGCACGCCGTATGCGAGACCGGGGATAGCGTGATGCCAGCATGAGTATGGCTCTTTCGATATTGGCGCGACGGTCGCCGAGGTTGCTGCCGAGGTTCAGGTATATGGTGGACATGTCTTTGGGTGTGGATGTTATTCGGATATTAGGAAATATATTTGTTATCAGTCTTTTAGGTTGTATGATGGATGTCAGCCGTTGGGTGTCTTGGTTGTATTTTGTCTGTAACGGGGGTGATGTTCGAGTATCTCCTGGCGCAGACGTGAGTTTTCGATATGGAGATATATCTGCGTGGTGGCTATAGACTCATGTCCCAGCATCTGCTGTATTGAACGGAGGTTGGCGCCGCCTTCAAGAAGATGGGTGGCAAAAGAGTGTCGCAGCGTGTGCGGCGACAGTGGAGTGCGTATGCCGGCACGCGCCGCCGCATCGCGCAATATGTAGAAAATCATAACACGCGACAGATGTCGGCCACGGCTGTTGAGGAACACCGTATCGGCATCGACCGATGCTATAGGAACATCATTACGGTCGGTGTCCACATAGTTTTTTATGCGCGTCAATGCCACTTCGTTGACCGGCACGAGTCGTTCCTTGGAGCCTTTACCTCTTATAAGCATTACCGCATTGCGAAAGTCTATGTGCGAAATCTGCAGTGCACACAACTCGGAGACACGCAGTCCGCAACCGTACATGGTTTCTACGATTGCGCGATTGCGGCGTCCCGTAGGGGTGTCCTCCATAGCCGCTATCAAGGCGTCTATTTCTTCCAATGAGAGTACCGAGGGCAGACGCGACCCCACGGACGGACTTTCGAGCAATTCGGTAGGATCGGTTTCCATGATGCCCTCGAGACGCAAATAACGGTAAAAATTCTTGATGCCGCTGAGTATGCGTGCGCACGAGCGCGGCATGATACCGAGGTCGTGCAAGTCGCCCATGAATGTACGCAAGTCGTCCACAGTGGCCTTGGTCGGGTCGATATCGGCGGCAGCAAGCGCATTGAGTAGCTTTGAAACGTCCGTGACGTATGCATCGCGCGTGTTGTCGCTGTATCCACGCTCGACAGTGAGGTACGACCCGTATCTTCCCAGTATTTTGTCTATATCCATGGTCGGCAGCGGTGTTATAATGAGCCTTGTTCGACAAGCGTAGCCACGCGTTCTATGATGGCGTCTTCACGTTTCTTCTCGGGTTGGAACTTGCCTCGCAGGTTGACGCCGAAAAGCCTTCCGAAGCCTTGCCAAAATACGGCTCGAAAGCTACCGAGAAATGCCTTGACAATTTCGTATGACGATTGGTCGGTTTCGCGCTGTATAAGCTTTACCAAAAGCCGCGCCTGGCTTTTGCTCAGTCGCTTGAGTATTGGCTTGTACTGTTTGAAAAGTTCCTTTTCCATGCGTTTGAGATATTGCTCACGCTCCTTCTGTGTGTCAAAAGTCTCTATGTACTCGTATGTCTCGATAAGTGTCTCGCGTATCATTTTGGCATACGGAAGGGTTACCTTGACATTGCGTACGGTTCGCCAATAGAATTCCTCTTCCTTCTTGTTTCGGAATTTCATAGGCGGATACACCGTGAAAGGACGAAGGAAAAATATTGTCATTGTGTCGCCCGTTTCCGGATCGACTACGAAGTTGTATCCTTGGTAAATATTTTCGCGTGCAGAAGGCAGGCGCATATCCGGGCCTTGTTCCTGCCCTGAGGCGGAACATAGCGTGCCGGCTACCATGATTGCTACGGCGGCCAGCGCTATGACCATGCTGCGCCGCTTCATTTTCACTGATGGTCGTGCGGTACCGGGGGATAGTCCACAGTGTAGTGCAAGCCTCGCGACTCGTGGCGTTCCTTGGCTTGCCGCATAATCAGGTAGCCCACGTTGATGATATTGCGCAATTCGCAAATATCACGTGACACTTTTGATTCCTTGAACAGTTTCTCGGTTTCTTCGTACAGTATATCGAGACGATTCCAGGCACGGTCAAGACGTAGATTAGAGCGCACAATACCCACGTATGTACCCATGATTTGGTTGACTTCCTTGATACTTTGGGTAATTAACACCATTTCTTCGGGATGGCGTGTACCCTCGTCGTTCCAGTCCGGGACATCATGGCGCAATTCGTATCCGGGGGCATGGGCCACGGCGTGTCGTGCTGCCGCATCGGCATATACCACAGCTTCTATCAGCGAGTTGGATGCCAAGCGGTTGCCTCCGTGTAGTCCCGTGCGGCTGCATTCGCCCAAAGCATACAAACGATGTATCGAAGACTGACCGTCCAGATCGACGGCGATGCCGCCGCAAAGGTAATGGGCAGCCGGTGCCACGGGAATATAATCTTTGGTGATATCTATGCCGAGGCTCAAGCACTTCTGATAAATATTGGGGAAGTGATGGCGTGTCTCTTCGGGGTCTTTGTGCGTTACGTCAAGATATACATGGTCGTCGCCGTAGAGTTTCATTTCGCTGTCTATAGCGCGTGCAACAATGTCACGCGGCGCCAGCGACAATCTAGGGTCATACTTCTGCATGAATTCATCGCCACGTAGGTTGCGCAATACCGCACCATAGCCGCGCATGGCTTCGGTAATAAGGAATGATGGACGATCGCCCGGGTGGAACAACGCCGTAGGATGGAACTGTATAAATTCCATATCTTTGACCGTTCCCTTGGCACGGTATACCATAGCTATACCATCGCCGGTGGCTACAAGCGGATTGGTTGTTGTCTGGTATACGGCGCCGACGCCGCCGGTAGCCATGACAGTTACGCGTGCAAGGAATTTTTCAACCTTGCCTGTCTCTTGGTCCAGTACATATGCTCCATAACAAGTTATGTCAGGGGTTCGGCGTGTCACTATGCGTCCCAAATGGTGTTGGGTGATGATTTCTATGGCAAAATGATGCTCGTAGATGTCTATATTGGGGTTATGTCGCACTGCCTCTATAAGACCGCGTTGTATTTCGAATCCGGTGTTGTCGGCGTGATGCAGTATTCTGAATTCGCTATGTCCACCCTCGCGGTGCAAGTCAAAAGACCCGTCTTCGCGACGGTCAAAGTTCACACCCCAAGACAGCAGATCTTTGATACCCTTGGGCGCTCCGGTGACCACGGCGCGTACTGCTGCCGGGTCGGAGAGCCAGTCTCCGGCTACCATAGTATCATGTATGTGTTTCTCGAAGTTGTCCACGGCAAGATTGGTCACCGAAGCGACCCCGCCTTGTGCCAATGCAGTGTTGGCCTCATCGAGAGTAGTCTTGCATATCAAAGCTACACGACCGTGCTCCGCCACTTTAAGGGCAAAACTCATGCCGGCTATACCGGAGCCTATGACCAAATAATCGTATTCCATATTATTATTTATTTTGCAAGAGGTGTGATTAGATAGTGTTTTATGTCTATTGTATGATTGTTTTATTGGAATGTTTTTTATTTAACTACGACATTAACTATCTTGCCCGGCACTACTATAATTTTTACAATCTGCTTGCCTTCCAACCACTTGGTAGCGGCGGAATTGCTGAGTGCCAAACGCTCGACATCGACGCGTTCGGTACCGGCAGCCACAGTAATGGTAAAGCGTGCCTTGCCGTTGAAGGATACGGCATACGTCTGTGTATCGGCTTTGAGATAGCGTTCCTCGGCTTGCGGCCATTGGGCATCGCAGATGGTGGTAGTGTTGCCAAGCGCATGCCACAATTCTTCGGCAATATGCGGCGCAAATGGTGTAAGCAACACCAAAAGCGATTGCAATACCTGTCGGCTGCGGCAGCGATGCGAGGTAAGTTCGTTTACACATATCATAAAGGCGGCCACCGAGGTGTTGAACGAGAAATTATCAATGTCGGCCGTAACCTTGGCTATAAGACGATGGAGACTGCGCAGGTCTTCTTCGGAAGCGGCGCTGTCATCCGGCAAAAATTCTTCTCCTTTGTAGAAGAGAGCCCACAATTTTTTGAGGAATCTATTTACACCGTCTATACCGTTAGTATCCCACGGCTTGGACTGCTCCAAAGGACCGAGGAACATCTCGTAGAGACGCAGAGTGTCTGCACCGTAAGTGGCTACTATATCATCGGGATTGACAACGTTGAACATCGATTTGGACATCTTTTCGACTGCATATCCGCATATATAGCGGCCGTCATCCTCGAGGACGAATTGAGCATCGTTGTATTCGGGACGCCATTTACGGAAGGCTTCCGTGTCGAGTACATCGTTCTTTACTATATTGACGTCCACATGTATGGGAGTTACATCGTAGTCTTTCTTCTTGCCTGCACTCACAAAGGTATTAGTATCCTTAATGCGGTATACGAAGTTCGAGCGCCCTTGTATCATGCCTTGGTTTATGAGTTTTTTGAAAGGTTCTTCCTCTACCACAATTCCGAGGTCATAAAGAAACTTATTCCAAAAGCGACTGTAAATCAAGTGTCCCGTGGCATGTTCGGTGCCTCCTATATATAGGTCGACATTGCGCCAGTACTCGTCAGCCTCTTTGGATACAAGTGCATCGTGATTGCGCGGATCCATATATCGCAGATAGTAAGCCGAACTGCCGGCAAATCCCGGCATAGTGTTCAGTTCCAAGGGATAGCCATCGGCAGTTTTCCAGTTCTTGGCACGTCCCAATGGCGGCTCACCTTTTTCTGTAGGCAAATATGCATCTATTTCGGGCAACAACAGCGGCAGGTCCTTGTCATCGAGCATACAAGGTATACCCTCCTTGTAGTATACGGGGAAAGGTTCGCCCCAATAGCGCTGACGCGAGAATATGGCATCACGCAGACGATAGTTAACCTTAACACGGCCTATGCCTTTTTCCTTTATAAATTTTTTTGTTGCGGCAATAGCTTCCTTGACGGTAAGTCCATTGAGATTAAGTTCGGGGCCTTCGCTGTTCATCATGATGCCTTCTTTGGCATCGAAAGACTGCTCGGATACATCGGCACCTTCTATAAGCGGAATTATAGGAAGATCGAAATGCCGGGCAAAGGCGTAGTCACGACTGTCATGTGCAGGCACTGCCATGATGGCGCCTGTACCGTATCCGGCAAGTACATAGTCGCTTACCCAAATAGGTATCTTTTTACCCGTAAGAGGATTGACGGCATATGCGCCGGTGAATACACCGCTGACATGCTTGTCTATGAGTCGCTCGCGTTCGGTGCGGCGCTTGGTAGCGGCTATGTAGGATGTCACGGCTTCGCGCTGTTCGGCAGTGGTGACTTTGTCCACATATTCGCTTTCGGGAGCAAGCACCATAAAAGTAACACCAAAAACCGTATCGGCACGAGTGGTGAATATTTCGAGGTCTATATCATCTTTTCCATCGATGGAAAAATGCATTTCTGCTCCTTCGCTACGACCTATCCAGTTGCGCTGTGTTTCCTTGAGCGAGTCGGTCCAATCAATGGTGTCAAGTCCCTTAAGCAGGCGTTCGGCATATGCACTCACACGCAGACACCATTGGTACATCACTTTTTGCTCTACCGGGTAACCGCCGCGGAGCGATACGCCTTCGGATACTTCGTCATTGGCCAGTACCGTTCCCAATTTGGGACACCAATTGACCATGGTGTTGCCGAGATATGCTATACGATAGTTCATCAACACGTCAGACTGCTGCTTGGCATCCATAGACTTCCATTCGTCGGCGGAGAAAGTAAGTACCTGCGAAGAGGCTGCCGGAGTGTCGGCATTGGCACCTTCCTTTTCTAAACGTGCCACAAGTTCGGTGATGGGCATGGCCTTGCACGCCTGAGTGTCATAGTAGCTCAGGAACATGCGCTTAAAAGTCCATTGAGTCCATTTGTAATACTCGGGGTCACATGTACGTATTTCGCGCGACCAGTCGTAGCAAAATCCTATCTTGTCCAGTTGTTCGCGATAGCGTGCTATATTGGTTTGAGTAGTTACCTCAGGATGTTGTCCGGTCTGTATTGCATACTGCTCGGCAGGCAATCCGTATGCATCATATCCCATGGGATGTAGTACATTGAAGCCTTTGAGCCTTTTGTAACGGCTTACAATGTCCGAGGCAATGTATCCTAAGGGATGTCCAACGTGCAAACCTGCTCCCGAGGGGTAGGGGAACATGTCAAGTACATAGTATTTGGGTCGTTTGGTGTCTATGTCTACGCGGTATGTATTGTTGTCACGCCAATACTTTTGCCAGCGGGCTTCGATGTCGCGATGATTATATTCCATTATATATAGTGTGTATTTTTTTATGTATATTTCACGAAAGTTCGAGCATTCTCTTTATTGGAACGATGGCACGGCGAGCTGTCTCGGCATCCACCTTGACTACCGGAGCCATGTCGCGCAACGAGTTGCGTATTTTTTCAAGGTTTATCTGTTTCATAAACGAACATTCGTTGCATCCGCATCCAAGTTCGTCCGGAGGCGCCGGTATGAAATTTTTTTCCGGACAGCTTTTGTGCATCTGATGTAGTATGCCACTTTCGGTGGCTACGATGAAGGTATCAGCATCGCTTTGTTGTGCGTATTTGAGCAAAGCCGCCGTAGATCCTACATGGTCGGCAAGCACAAGCACCGCTTTGGGACATTCGGGATGAGCCAGCACCGGGGCTCCGGGATATTGTTTTTTGAGGTCTATGATACCTTGAACGCTGAAACGTGCATGCACATGGCAGGCGCCTTCCCATAGTACCATATCGCGTCCGGTGACGCTGTTGATATAACTTCCAAGATTGCGATCCGGACCGAAGATGATGGGAGTATCTTTGGGCAGGCTTTCTACAATCTTGCGTGCATTCGAACTGGTGACCAAAACATCACTGAGAGCCTTAACGGCTGCCGAGGTGTTGACATACGATATGACCGTATGTCCGGGATGATCCTTGATAAAAGCCTCAAAGCGATCGGCCGGACACGAATCGGCCAAAGAACATCCGGCCGTAGGGTCGGGAATAATCACAGTCTTCTCCGGACACAGGATGGCGGCAGTTTCGGCCATGAAATGGACGCCGCACAGCACTATCACTTTTTGAGGCAGTTTGGTGGCCTGCTGAGCCAGTGCCAAAGAATCTCCTATGAAGTCGGCGATGTCCTGCACTTCGGGCTGCTGGTAATAGTGCGCCATGATGACAGCACCGCGTTCCTTCTTGAGGCGCTGTATATCTTCTTTGAGTGCTTCGACGGACTGTCGTCCGGAGTTTTCAACATCCATATTTTATTATAAGGTTTAATGAAAATAATTTCTTCAAAATTTCTATAAGAACAATAATGGATGTAGATAAAGATTATAACTTTTTCACTGAAAATTTGGAAAATACGTTATCAACATCTTGTTGTATATTGTCCTTAGGGGTTATAAACACCCGGTTTTGCTTATCCACAACAAGATACAAACTTTATAAACATGGTGTGGATAACGTGCAAAGTTAATAACTTTTCGGCAGTATTAGGATCTCGTAGGTTGAAAAGATGGTAGAAAATGGTAGAAATAGGATACGATAACTTATTATTTAATTTTTTTTGAGCTTTTATATTTTCTCCTTATATGTTCAAGTCTCCGATATTTCCAAATATAGTTTTCAATAGTTTTTTATCAGTTATAGACATACTTATTGACACTATATGTAAAGTATAGGAGTTCTTATAAATAAAAAGAAAAGGAGCATATCGACCGCTCCTTTTCTTTTTTTTTAATTTATTTTTGTGCGTAGAAAGCTTTGAATGCGCGGATGATCATTTCGTGGTCGCGTAGCGAGGCGGTTTCTCTCGCCGAATGCATAGCCCAGACGGCGGCACCCATATCGACACCGCGTAGCGGTATCTGCGAGGTGAGAATGTTGCCCAGAGTCGACCCTCCGGCAACGTCACTGTGATTGACGAAATACTGTACCGGTACTCCGGCATCCTTGCATATAGATGCAAATACGGCGGCACTGTCTGCATCGGTCATGTATTTGCAATTGGCGTTGATTTTGATGACCGGGCCGCCACCGAGCAACGGATGGTTGGTGGGGTCGTATTTGTCCATATAGTTAGGATGTGCGCCGTGGGCGTTGTCGGCGCTGACCATAAAGGAGTCGGAGACACTGCGCAGGTATTTTTCTTCGGGAGCATCGGCGGCGGCATATACTCGTCGCAGTACGTAGTCCAGTATAGGCGATCCGGCTCCTTGCTTGGTTCCGGAACCGGTTTCTTCGTTATCGAAGATGGCCATGACCTTGAGTGTGCCGTCGGACGAAGGCTGTGTATCGGCGATGGCGGCAGTGGCTGCATGTACCATGCTCAAGTCGTCTATGCGTCCCGAGGTGATATAGTCTTCATAAGCGCCTACTGTGCAGGCTTTGGTGGTGTCGTATAGCGATATATCGTAATCGAGAATATCTTCGGCTTTGACTTCGAGCTCGGCCGCAATCTGTCGGCACAACCATCCTTCGGGTTTTTCATCTTCGGGAAGCGTACCCACTACAGGGAGCATGTCGCGTTGGCGGGATAGGGGGTTGCCCTCGTTGACGGCGCGATTGAAGTGTATTGCCAGGTGTGGGATGGTGAGCATGGGGCGGTCGAAACGCACCAGACGTGTGACAGGGTGCATGGCATCATCGCCGCGCAGTATCACGCGTCCCGCCAGGGAAAGCGGGCGGTCAAACCAGGTGTACAATATAGGGCCGCCATAGACTTCGGTATTGAGGCGCAGCATACGACCTTCGCCAAGCATCTCGCATTTGGGTTTGACACGAAATCCGGGAGAGTCGCTGTGGGCGCTGATGATGTGGAAGCGGTCGGGGGCGTGGAGTTTTTTGTCGCCGCTGTCCGGTACAATGAATGCAATGACGGCGGTGCCGTTTTGCAGCGTATAATATTTGCCTCCGGGGACGAGGTCCCATTGCTTGCGTGCATCCAAAAATTGGAAGCCTTCGTAATATAATTGGTGGCATATAGTGTCAATGGCCCAGAAATTGACCACTGAGGCATCAATAAATTCTTTGAGTGAAAGCATGGCGTTTTTTTTCTATGAGTTTTGGATGTATTGTATTATCGTATTGTCCATATCAATTGACGATGATGCTTATTTATGGTGTGTATCAGCAGGCACGCAGGGCGTTGAGCGCACGCAGGACGTTGCATAATATTCCGCTCCAATACTGGATGAAGTCGGCACGCAGAGCCTCGGTGGCTGCATCGACCACCCGGTCGGTGGCATCGTCGCGTATGGTTTGCAAGTAGTTGTAAGTGCTTTGGAAGATGTCGCAGAGACCTTCGGCAATACTTGCGGCAATAGGCGTATCGGAGTATTTCATATCTTGATGGAATACTTCAAGGTAGGTGTCATCGGCGCCCAGCAGTTGTTCGATGGCGCTGCGTAGTGCTTCATAAGAGTCTTCGTCGAGCACATCGGCAATATATGCGTCGGTATCGTCTATGCTTTCGGGAATGTCATTGGCGGCAATGTATATGCGCGGTAGCAGTCGCAACATAGTGCTTACGAAGGTATCGCGTGCCGATGTATCATCATCGCCGGCGAGTTGGCCCGAAGCTACGGATTGTATGGCCTGGCAATATTCGTTGCACAGCGCCATTACGGCTAATGTATTATTGGAAAGTGGCATTGTCAGTTTTTGTAGAGTTTGTTTAGGATGATATACTCGTAGACTTCTTTGGGTACAAAGGCACGCATGTCGCGTCCGTCGGCAATGCCTTGACGTATCATTGTGCTTGATATTTCGAATATGGGCGCATGAACCTGACGCATACGCTCGTGCATCTTATCTTCGGTGATTTCGTAGCCATAGCGCGGATATACCAAGACGCCGAATTCGGTGAGTATTTTGTCGTGGTCGCGCCACCGGTCAAAGATGAGCCAGTTGTCGCTGCCTATAATAAGTTTGAAATTCTTGTCCGGGTAAGTGACGGCCAGTTTGCGCAGTGTGTCTATGGTGTAGGAGGGGCGAGGCATTGACAACTCTATATCGCAAGGCTCTACTCCGTCGATGTCGTGTGCGGCTTTTTCGAGCATCTCCATGCGCAGTGCATAAGGCAGAATATCCGATCCTTGTTTCAGTGGGTTGAGTGGTGACAGCACCAACCATACACGGTCCACATATTTCCATTGAACCATATATGAAGCCAGAGCAATATGCCCTATATGCACGGGACTGAAAGTTCCGCCTAGTATGCCGATGGTTTCTTTCATATGCGTGTGTCGGAGAAAGTTCGTTTTCCTGTTGTTTATATATGGGCTTTCGGACGGGCTGAAGGACGGATTTATTTTTCCAGAAAAGAAATGATGGCTTGGCGTGTCTCGGCTATGGCTGTATCGAGGTTATCGTTGGTGATGCGCATGTCGCATTGTCCGGCAAAGGATATTTCGTATTCGGCCTTAGCCACGCGCTGATTAATGGCTTCGGGGTCGTCGGTGCCGCGTGTTTCGAGACGCCGGCGCAAGGTATCTATGTCCGGCGGCAGGATGAATATGGTGAGAGCAAGGTTGCCGAAATGGCGCTTGACATTGAGGGCGCCTTTTATGTCTATGTCAAGTATGATATTATCGCCGGCGTTTATGGCGTTTTCGACTTCCGAAGTCAGGGTACCGTAGTATCGTCCGGGATATACTTCTTCCCATTCGATAAATCGGTTTTCGGCTATGGCGTTACGGAATTCGTCGGTGGACATAAAATGATAATGCACGCCATCGACTTCGCCGTCACGAGGCGAGCGGTTGGTGGCGCTGACACTGAAGCGCATGTCTATGTCGCCCGCATCAAGTATGGCGTTGATAATTGTGGACTTGCCGCAGCCGCTGGGAGCGCTGATGACAATAATCTTGCCTTGTTTCATAATTGGTGGTATGTAGGGTTACATTACATTGAGTACCTGCTCCTTGATTTGTTCGAGGAGGTCTTTCATCATCACGACTATGCGTTGCATTTCGGCATGATTGGACTTGGATCCGAGAGTGTTGATTTCGCGTCCCATTTCCTGGGCGATAAATCCGAGTTTTTTGCCTTGTCCGGGGTCTTGTTCCATGGTTTCCAAGAAGTAAGCCAGATGTTGTGTGAGACGTTGGCGCTCCTCGTTGACATCGAGTTTCTCTATGTAGAAAATCATTTCCTGTTCCAGTCGTCCCTTGTCGTATTCGATGACGGGGATGCTTTGGAGCGCCTCGGCCAAGCGTGTGCGTATGCGCTGTATGCGCTCGGCCTCGTATTGGGGAGTTTGCGCCAGCAATTCTGAAATGTGCTGTATGCGCACTGCAAAGAATTCTTCCAGCTTTCGACCTTCGGCGCGACGGTAGTCCAGCAGCGCATCGGCGGCCAGTGTGGTGACTTCGCGCAATGCGCAAGCGACAGCCTCATCGTCCACGCTTTCTTCCTCGTTGGCCTGCATCACGTCCGGGAAGCGCAGCAATACGCTGTACCAATCCTCCGGTTCGGGTATGCCCAAGGCCACGGCGGCTTCGGACACCTGTGCGCGATATGCAGCCAGATTGTCCACATTGAGGTGGCAAGATACCGCTGCCGCCGTATTCTCGACAGTGATGGCAAAGTCGGCCTTGCCGCGTTGCAGCTTGGAAGCCAGAATGTTGCGCATATCTATTTCGTGGGCGCGTAGGGATGAAGGAATGCGTGTACTGAGGTCGAATTGCTTCGAGTTGAGAGACTTTACTTCGGCGGTAATTGTCCGTCCTGGTATGACTACGGTGGCTTTGCCGAAGCCGGTCATGGATAATAGCATGTGTATTAGTTTTTTATGTTGTACGTACATGCGCGGCAGTGTGGTTGTCTGTATATCCCGAACTGCTGCGACATCGCAAATTTAGTCATATTTTCCCTAAATGGCAAAATCACCTGCGGTTGCGTTCTTCGGGGTTGCGGTTTTATATTTTTAGAAAAAAAAAGTGAAAATGTGGTAGATAGAAAAAAAATGCGTAATTTTACGGCCGAAAAAGATCCGCAAGGATTCTTTTTGAATACTATATCATACTACTTACTTTTTACTTACTTGTTTTTATGAAACACAGCTACCGTATTTTCGCGATGGCAGCCGTTGTATCTGCTGCAGTCGCCACTGCCTCGGCACAAAGCCCGGTATATATTACCGGCAACGTGCCCGGACTGACCGCTACTTGGACTCCCGAGGAATCGGCAACGCTCACCTACGCCGACGGCGTATACACCTATGACATGACCGACGCCAAGCAGGGTCAGATGTTCAAACTATCTACCGCCAAAGGCGACTGGTCCACCTTCAATGCCGCTGCTTTCGGCATGGCCGATGACAATGGTAACTACACTCTGCCACTGAACACCGCCGTGACTTGGACGGAAGGCAAGTGCGGAAACATGGTGGTGCCTGCTACAGGCGACTTCAAACTGGTCGTAAACATGGATGCCAAGACCCTTGAGCTGCAAGGAGAAGGCTCGTACACCGATGTTTTTGAGATTTATATACTCGGCAAAGCCACGGGATGGGCGGCAAAAGACGCCTACAAATTTAACTTTGTCGAGAAAAACGCTTCCGGCGAAAACGTCTACGAACTGACGCTGCCCGAAGGACTGCTCGGCGAATTCAAGGTTGCCACAGCCGACTGGACCGCAGTAAATTACGGCGTATACGACAAGTCTATCGAAGCGGGCCAGACTACCGAGCTGAAATATAATGCCAATAACATCAGCTCCACCATCACCGAGAGTATCAAACTGACATTCTATCACAATCTTGACACCAACCAATCTTCGTGGCTCAAGGTGGACCGCTACAGCGGTATCGGCGACATTGATGCCGAGGCAGCCGCAACTCCTGTCTTCTACAACCTTCAGGGTGTACGCGTGGATCGTCCTGCAAATGGCGTATACATCAAGGTGGCAGGCGACAAGGTCTCCAAAGTCTTTGTGAAGTAATCTCTTACGAGGCACATATATACGGCGAGGGCGCTCCCATGCGAGGGCGCCCTCGTTGCATTTTTATTATTATTGTGTCTAAGTCGCACAAAGTGACTTCATCGAGGTTGAGGGTGGGGGTACTGAAACTATGGAGGTTTGCTTTTTGTCCTTGATGATAGAAAGATGGCGGGCAGTGGGCAAGCTGTCGATGCCACGCATGTGCCGGGACGATAACGCCCGGGTGTGCATATGTCAATAGTCGCTGAACAGTTGCGGCTTTATAACTATGCCTATGCGCAACTGGCTATGGAATTTGTTGTACTCGAGCAGGCCTTCGCCATAGCCGTTATAGTATTGCAGAAAAAGGAATTGGTTGTCGCGCTTCCAGAGTCGGTAGCTGAATTCGATGGTTGTGTTGTAGCTTTGGCGCCAGCCGCGGCGCTTCACCAGGGTGACTCCGGCGTTGAAACGGCGATTGGAGCTGAAGAATTGCAGCCCCACTTGATAAAGTCCGCAGTAATCGAGGATGTCGCGGTTGTTTTCGCCGTCAATGATTGGTATCCATACTTTGCCGTGTACCATAAGCATGGGGTCTATCATCACGTTGGCGCCCAAGGATATTTTGTTCCACGAGCGCGAGGCGTCGCCATCGCGGCCGTTGCTTTCGTGCTCGGCCATCAGCGTCACTTTGCCGATATAACGGTTCTTGACAAACAGCGGCTTGGTAAGTCCGATACCGGGATTGAAGTTGAGGTCGGTCATGGGCAGCGACTTCTCCAGAACGTTCCAGAATACTTTCTGCGTATAAAACAGGTACAGATAAGTGCCTAATGGTAGTGTGGAACGTGTCAGACGTTGCGAAATCGAAATCTGAAACTTGACATTGGTATTCTCGTTGGTGGGGCGACTGCCTATTGCCGGTCCGAAGATAAAGTAGTTGTCCTTGTACAGCCCGAAATACGGGCGTTTGTCAAAGGCGCGACGCATCGAGTCTGCATCGATGCGCTGCTCCGTTGAGGATACAATCTGCGCACGCGCATCTTCCGGTATGGATACGCATAACGTCGCCATCATCAGACACATAAGGCAGCGTAATACTGCCGAAGAATATGTGGAGCGTTTGTCCTGCATGTTTAATTTATGTGATGCCTCCGTCTCAGGGTGTATTCACTCCGCAAAATTACGAATAAATCTGCGAGAGATAACAGCAGAGTCCGCGCCTTTTATTGTTCAAAAGGCACAATTATTGGAGTATACGGCGCAAGGGCGCGTGTCGGCGTGGCTTGAGTCTCTTTTCGGGGTCATCCGGTCATATTCGGCGCCAATCAGGTGAGCCACAGCGACAAACAGTGCATAGGCAAACCGAAAGGCAGCCCAAATGTTTACTAAATATGAAAAAAGCGCAGATAGATATACTCAGATATTTTTTTACGGATTTTTTTTACTAACCTGAATAATAACGAACGGTATGCAGATGATGATGATTATTGGTACAAGGATGTTTTCCAAACACCAATCAAATATTAGTTGGAGGAACTCCGGTAGCTCGTTATGGAAGCCTAAATCGGTTATCCATACAAGTAATAGGGTCGCGAGACCCGGTAGCACGAAATAGAATAGCATAAATGCTATCCAGAAGTGCTTGTCGATAAGCCGGTCCATAAGCCGGCCTATTTTTTTACATAGTCTCATAGTCGCGTATATTTGTCAAGATACCCACGCGGTGCACCTAAGCATACGCGCGTGGTGAGTTGCCCATTGATAATCACGGGCGCATCAAACTTGGCCGTTGCGGCCAGTCTCGTTAAGATTGTTTGTACCGTCTGCATTGTCGGTTATACCAAAGCTGGTTGTTTGACCAGTAGATTTTGTAGTTTGTCATTGTCGTTGTCGTTTGTGTCTAGCCCGGCGCGGTTGCGAGATTGCCGCGCCGGATATGGTGATTTTTTTATTGGATAGCCTCCGATAATAGCCGGCGGGTGGATTATCTCGCACTCGGCTATCTCTTTGCGATAGTCGCCATCCTCGACGTAGTGGATAGCGGTGGCAACCCCGGTGTATTTATCCTCGTCAGCCGCTATGTCGGCCATTACGCGGTCAGTATCGGTTGCCGCGTACTTGAGCGTTACAAGCTGGTGCCCCTGTCATACGTCTTGTGTTTGGACGTATGTATACTTGCGTCTTTTGCGGCCGACCATGAATTTGCCCGTTGTGTCGGGTGTGTAGCCGTTATATATCGGCCCGGTCTTAATCTGTTTCATTTGGAATTTATTTTTTTGTTTTTTGTTCGTCCTACAAAGATGCGTTTTTGTGAGAGTTTGTTTGTTGCCCATCAATATTAAATTTAGTTAAGTACTGACGAGCGATGTATTAATTCCAATATTGTCCTAAATAAATTTAGGCGACAGCGTAACGTGCAACGCCATAGAGCATCGCAAAAATCACATTAGAATGACCCCCCTAAGCCAACA